>CDYI01010204.1_pt1 | contig 13071 bp, 10 predicted proteins | sample 557711 | NCBI WGS metagenome assembly CDYI01 (sample SAMEA3182054, study PRJEB8094) | gut metagenome | biome: human; feature: gut; material: Stool; isolation source: human stools | place: Canada | collected 2012-11-13 | reverse complement strand
TTGACCATGGATTTGACCAAATTTGACCGACATTATTTCCTGCAATTCATGAAATTAGATTTTCTTTGCAATACATTTCATGGAGTGGAAGAAAGGCATGCAGCTTTCATTCATATGAAATAAATATCAATATTCACTAAAAACAAAGAAAATGAAAACGAACAAAAAGGTATGGGCAACGTCCCTTTGTGCAATCTTATTGGGAATTACTGTTTACAGTGGTTATCACACGTACAACAAATATCAAGAGATAAATGAAAGTCTCTTAACACTAAGGGACGTAGAAGCTATGGCAGGAGGCGAAACAGGAGGAGCAAACGGAAAGCAATATCATAAAGACAATCCCCTACCATGTACTATTACAGAATATTTTAATTGCCATATCGGAATCACAATTCCCGATTGGATTCCTTACATAGGAGGGACTTCTTGTGAAGCTGATTTTGCCATTCCTTACGACTCAAAAGGTATGGAAAACCATTGTGAGTATACCGGAAATGAACAACATTCCTGCGACTATTACAGATGTAGGAAAAACGGATAATCGAAACCATGAAAAGAATCTCATTTGCCATTCCCGTCCTTTGCATGGTCTTATTCGGTTGCCACCAGAAGAATGAATCAAGAATTTACATGTCAAACGACTCCTGTTTTCAAGTCATTTCATTTAATCCTGACTATCATTATACCAATCTCCGTTTTTTCAACCTGTCGGAAGTCGCTGATACCGTGGAATATATCCCCTTGCAAACCAATGAGGAAATTACCGTGGGAGAAGTGAGGAAATTATTAATAAGAAACGGACGCATGTATATTTGGGACAGGCTCTCGGAAAGTGTGTTCTGTTTCGACACGTCCGGCAATTACCTTTACCGCGTGCATGCACAAGGACAAGGGCCGGGAGAATACGGACGTACTTCCGACTTCTCTCTTGACATGAACAACGGCCATATCTGCATTTTCTCCGACGTGGACCGTGCCATATTTGAGTATGACGAGAATGGAAAGTTCTTGAAAGAAACCCCGTCACCTTACATCATCACTTCATTTGCCATTCGTGGAAACACAATTTATGCGTACACAGGAAGGATGCCCAATGAATATCCGGACATGGACGGTGAAAGCCAATTCCGTTTCAACGTAGTACAAGACGGGGAAGCCACACTCCACCAACTGCCTTTCCGGCACAACGAGAAATTGCACAAGATACCGTTATCCGACCGCAACTTTTCCATGTACAAGGATACGTTATTGCTATCTGAGGATTTATCCCCCCGAGTCTATACGGTAAACCGCGACGGGAAGCTTACGCCAAGGTATAAGATTGACTTCACGACCAACACTTACCATCCGTCCTTTGAAGACGGGGAACTTGATATTGACCGGATGCAACGCGAGGAAAGAGAAGGCAACCTGACCAAGATGAGTAATGGTTTCTACGAAAACGACCGATATGTCATTTTCAATTATGCGCGTGGCCTTATCGGCACAGCATACGTGGACAAACGGGACAGCACGGTACACAACATGGGTTATTTCAACATGGACGATTACAACCACAACCCACTCGCATCAGGCATAAAGTTTGTGGACGAAGAGTACATCTATAAGGTGGAAGAGCCTGGCATGCTTGTCCAGAACGGGAAGAAACAAGAATTTTCTCCCGCCTTGGCCCGTCAAGTAGCCGGAATGTCCGAAACCGACAACCCTGTCATTGTCAGAATACGTCTGAAATAAAATTTACGTAAAGATGAAGTATCCACTATTAACCTCCTTGTTCCTCCTGTGGACATCGGCATCCTGCCAGTCCCCACAGGAGAAACAAGGCAGTACGGACGAGAAACTCTTCAGGGAATATTGCCTGATGAACGCCACGGAAACATACGATTTCGCACTACCCGGAAGCCTGACGGTAGAAGATTTGCAAGGTACCCCCGTGAGAATAGACAGTCTGGCAAAAGAAGACAAACTGATATTAAGAATCAGGGGCAGCTTCTGCGAAGACTGCGTACTGGCAGAAATCAAACAGATAAACAGCTTGAAGGATTGTTCACATATAGCAATTATCGCCACCTATGACAATCTGCGGATGCTGAAAATTGCCGTAGAGAAGTACGGCATCAAAGTACCGGTCTACCACCTGACGAACGGCGTCGGACAGGAGTTATTCAGTCGCAACGACAAGAAAGGCATCCCCTACTTGTTCCTTTTACGCCACCAAACGCTGCAATGCGAATCCACCTTTTTCCCCTCCAAACTGTTTCCGGATTTCTCCGCCTCATATTATGAAACCATGACGGGATATCTGGCACGAGAAGACAAGAAACATACGCTATTCACCTTCACAAACAAAGACCTGGGAACGGTGGAAAGAGGTAAGACATACGAAGTGGAATTTGACTACCGGAACACAAAGGACAGCCTTTTGGTAATACACGATGTACGCCACTCTTGCGACTGTGTAGTCCCACAATGGAAAAACGCACCACTCCGCAAGGGGGAGAGTGGAAAACTGACCGTACGTTTCACGCCCAAGGGGCATGGCTACAGCATGCAGTCTGTCATGGTATACCACAACCAATCCCGCTACCCTTCACGGCTCACCATAAGGGCTGAAGCGAAATAATAAATCAACTCATCTCAGTTCGTGCCGCATGGAAGCCACATCTTCGGGATTAGCTCCTAACTCCATGGCTTTGTCCAAATCGGCACGGGCTTCTTTCTTCCGCTTCGTCTCGATATAGAGCGCGGCACGGTTGAGCAAATAATCGATATTCTTCGGTTCCAAAGAAATCGCTTTCGTGAAATCCGCCTCGGCCGCTTCGTATTGCTTGCGCGTCTGTTCCAAACCGGCACGGACAGCATACAGGATGGCATGGTCCGGAGCGGCGGCCACCATGGCATTGATCTGCTCCATGGCCTCCCGCGGACGGTTGTCTTTCTCATTCAACAGCACCAGGCCGATACGAGCCTCTTCGTGTGCCGGATTCAGTTTGAGTAAAGCCTCGTAATCCGTACGCGCTTTCTTGTAGAGCCGTTGCTCGGTATAGATATACGCACGCATGAAAAGTGCTTCCTGCTCGTCAGCCTTCCAGTCCAACACATCGCTATAATCCACCAAAGCCTTCTCCTTGTTGCCTAACTGCATGTAGAGCTTGGCCCGGGCCATACGCAGCGGCAGGACATGGGGAGCCACGTTCAGCCCCATGGTGTAACTCTCCAAGGCTTTTTCCAACTTTCCGCGATGCTCCTGCATACGGCCTATCTGGTAGTATATCATTGCATTGGAACGTTGGGCTGGCTCCACACGCATCGCCTCGCGAAAAAGCCTCTCCGCCACTTCCGTACTGTCCATGGACATCGCGTCCAAGGCTTTCCGTACATATTCCTTATATGACTGCGCCTGTGCAGCTACCGCCACCAGACATAAACTCGCCATGAGTATCCACTTTTTCATCTTGCCCTCCTTTTTTGGTCCATAAAGAATCGTTACGTGCAATCAAGGTGCATTCCTTACGCAAATATAGGTATTAAAAAAGATTCTGCCTCATATTTGCCGAGAAATAGACTAAAAACAGTCACTTCTCATAAGAAAAAGGACTGCCGACATGCCATTTTCCGGCATATCGACAGTCCTTCTTTATTCGTAATATTCAGAGAATCCGGCTTATTTTGGCCGAAGCCTCCGATATCAGGCTTTCTTGATATAATCCACAATCCACTGCCCGACTTCCGTCGTTCCGTAACGCTCCCCGCCTTCCACTTGGATTTCCGGCGTACGCACATTGGCATCCAAAGAAGCATTCACAGCCTTGCGTATCAATGCGCCTTCTTCCTTCAAATCAAAGTACTCGAACAGCATGGCCACGGAAAGAATCTGGGCCAAAGGATTGGCTATGTTCAGTCCCTTGGCTTGCGGCCAAGAACCATGAATAGGTTCAAAAACAGGCGTATGCTCACCCGTAGAAGCCGACGGCAACAAGCCCATGGAACCGGTGATACAAGAGCCTTCGTCGGTCAGGATGTCACCGAAAGTATTCTCCGTCACCATCACATCAAAGAAACGCGGGTCTTGAATCATACGCATGGCGGCATTGTCCACAAACATATAATCGGTCTCCACTTCAGGATACTGCGGAGCCATCTCCTTGGCTACCTGACGCCACAGCCGGCTCGATGCCAACACATTGGCTTTGTCCACCACCGTCAGGTGCTTGCGACGGCGCATCGCATATTCGTAAGCCACGCGGAGGATGCGTTCGATTTCCGGACGTGTATAAGCGTTCGTATCGTATGCCTTGTCATCATCTTGGTACTTCTCTCCGAAATACATACCGCCGGTCAGTTCGCGTATACAAATGAAGTCTGCACCGCGCACTAACTCGTCCTTCAATGGCGACTTGTGAATCAAACAATCAAAAGTCTCCACCGGACGGATATTGGCAAACAAACCTAACTTCTTGCGCATGGCCAGAAGTCCTTGTTCGGGACGTACCTTGGCCGTAGGGTCATTGTCGAACTTAGGGTCTCCCACGGCAGAAAACAACACGGCATCGGCATCCATGCAGACTTTAAACGTTTCTTCGGGGAACGGGTCGCCCACTTTATCGATAGCTTCCGCACCGCAAAGTGCATATTGATAACTTGCGTGATGGCCGAACTTCTCGCATACGGCATTCATCACTGCGACTCCTTGTTCCGAAATCTCGGGGCCTATGCCGTCGCCCGGCAATACGGCAATCTTTAAATCCATAATATTCAGTTTATATTCGTTATTTCAATCATCAAACATGACTCTCCAAGTCCTTATAATCTTCCTCGATGAGGTTCAGCAACTTCACCGTGGCCTTGATGGCGGCTTCCGTCTGGTCGGCATCCAAGCCGCGCGTACGATATACCTTCCCGTTCCAGTTCCACGTAATGACGGCCTGTACCAAAGCATCCGTCCGACCACCCGGCGGAATACTCACACTGTAATTGGCCAGCCACGGGAACTTCCGCGAAAGGCGGTTCTTATAAATATGGCGGGCAGCCCGCATGAATGCGTCGAACTGGCCGTCACCGGAAGCATTCTCTTCGTACGCCTCCCCATTGATTTCCAACTTTACCTGCGCCATCGGTTTCAGGCCGTACGCCGTGGTGACCATATAACTCAACAGCCGGACATGCTCCTCCACGGTATCATGCTTCAGCACGTCGGACACGATATACGGCAAGTCCTCCTGCGTCACCAACTCTTTCTTGTCGCCCAACTCGATGATACGTTCCGTCACTTTACGGGTCTGTTCGGGTGACAATTCCAAACCCAATTCTTCCAAGTTCTTGAGGATATTGGCCTTCCCGCTGTTTTTGCCCAAGGCATACTCCCGCTTACGGCCGAAACGCTCGGGCAAAAGGTCGTTGCAATAAAGGTTGGCCTTGTTGTCTCCGTCGGCATGCACACCGGCCACCTGCGTAAACACACTCTCGCCCGTAATCGGACGGTTGGGCGGAATAGGGATGCCGGAATAGCTTTCCACCATCCGGCTCACTTCGTTCAACCGGCTTTCGTCGATATCTGTCTGTGCATTGAACTGGTCTTTCAATATCGCCTGCACACTGGCCAACGGGGCATTCCCTGCCCGTTCGCCCAAGCCGTTGACCGAGGTATGGATACCCCGGCAACCGCCCAACACGGCAGCCAGCACGTTGGAAATGGCCAAGTCGTAATCGTTATGGGCATGGAAGTCGAAATGCACGCCCGGATAGCGTTTCACCATCTTGCGGATGTAACCCAACAAATCCAATGGATTCAGGATGCCCAACGTATCCGGCAACATGAAACGCCGGATTTTCGTATCTTTCAAAGCATCCATCAATGCAAAGACATAGTCCGGCGAATGCTTCATGCCATTGCTCCAGTCTTCCAGATAGACGTTTACGGCAATGCCCAGTTCTTCGGCATAATCCAAAGAACGACGGATGTCGGCCACGTGCTGCTCCAACGTTTTCTTCAACTGGTTCGTACAATGGTTTTCCGAACCCTTACACAACAAATTGATGTTTTTACACCCGCAAGCATGAATCCAATCCAAAGAAGCGTGTCCGTCTACAAACCCCAAAACTTCCACCCGGTGGAGCCGCCCGGTCTGGCGCGCCCACTGGCAAATGCTACGCACCGCATCAACCTCCCCTTCGGATACCCGGGCCGAAGCCACCTCTATGCGATCCACGTTCAGGTCCTGCAACAGCGCACGGGCTATCATCAACTTTTCATGCGGCACGAAACTTACGCCACTGGTTTGTTCCCCGTCGCGCAAGGTCGTGTCCATGATTTCTATCTTCACAGGATTCGCTTTCATCCTTATCAGGCGTTACGACGCTCCCAATCCTCTATCTTTCCTTTGTTTTCCAACAGGAAGTCGATGTCGTCGAGCGCATTCATCAAACAATATTTCTTGTATCCGTTGATTTCGAACTTCTCACTGCGCCCCGTGGCTTTATTGGTCACCGTCTGGTTCGGCAAATCCACCTCTACCTGCATCTTCGGGTCGGCTTCGATGGAAGCAAATAATTCGGCCAGAAAATCCTCGCTGACCACCACAGGCAACACAAAGTTGTTCAATTCGTTGTTCTTGTGGATGTCGGCAAAGAAACTGCTGATAACGACCCGGAAACCGTAACCGGCTATCGCCCAAGCCGCATGTTCGCGACTGGAACCGCTACCGAAGTTCTTCCCGGCCACAAGAATCTCTCCCCCGTAAGTAGGGTTATTCAATACAAAATCCTTGTTCACCGTCCCATCGGCATTGTAACGCCAGTCGCGGAACAGGTTCTCGCCGAAAAAGCTCTCTTCTCTTGTCGTGGCTTTCAAGAAGCGTGCCGGAATAATCTGGTCGGTATCCACATTCTCCAAAGGAAGAGGCACACATGTACTTGTTATGATATTGAATTTCTGTTTCATAGCTCTATTACATTAATGTTCGCGGATCGGTTATCACTCCTGTCACGGCTGCGGCTGCGGCCACCAACGGACTGGCCAACACCGTACGCGCACCGGGACCTTGACGTCCTTCAAAATTACGATTGGAAGTGGACACGGACAATTTCCCTGCCGGAATTTTGTCGTCGTTCATAGCCAAACAGGCCGAACAGCCGGGCTGACGGAGCGCAAAGCCAGCCTCTTCAAACACCTTGTCCAAACCTTCGGCCTTAATCTGGTCGGCCACCATCCATGAACCGGGCACCAACCACGCCACCACATGGTCTGCCTTCTTACGTCCCTTCACAATGGAAGCAAAAGCGCGGAAATCCTCGATGCGCCCGTTGGTACATGCCCCGAGGAATACATAATCCACCGGTTTGCCCAACAGCTTCTCGCCCGGTTGGAAACCCATATAATCCAAGGACTTCAGGTATGACACACGCCCGGCTTCAGGCACCGTGCCTATCGCCGGTACACTTTCCGTAATGCCGATGCCCATACCCGGATTCGTCCCGTATGTGATACGGGGTTCAATGTCTGCCGCATTGAAGGTCAGTTCCTTGTCGAACACGGCATCTTCCCCACTCTTCAAGGTCTTCCAGTAGGCCACGGCTTTGTCCCAGGCTTCGCCCTTCGGAGCATATTCGCGCCCTTTGATGTACTCAAAAGTCACCTCGTCCGGAGCGATGAAACCGCCACGGGCACCCATTTCAATGGAAAGGTTACACAACGTCAAACGTCCTTCCATGGACAAATTACGCACTACGGAACCGGCATATTCCACAAAATAACCGGTAGCCCCCGAAGTCGTCAACTGCGACATCAGATAAAGCGCCACGTCTTTGGCTGTCACCCCCTTCCCCAATTCGCCTTCCACATTAATGCGCATGGATTTGGGCTTTTGCTGCAAGATGCACTGGGATGCCATCACCATCTCCACTTCGGACGTTCCGATGCCGAAAGCCACGGCTCCCATGGCTCCATGTGTAGACGTGTGGGAATCGCCGCACACAATCGTCATACCGGGCAACGAGAGGCCGCGCTCCGGCCCCACCACATGGATGATACCGTTCTTCGGGTTCATCATGCCGAAGTGGGTCAAACCGAAATCGGCCGCATTCTTGGCCAACGTGTCCACCTGTGTTTTGCTGACAGGGTCCTCTATCGGCTTATCTTGGTCGTGCGTCGGAGTATTGTGGTCCGGCATACAATAAATGTGGTCGGGACGGAAACATTTCAAGCCTCGGGCACGCATGCCGGCGAAAGCCTGCGGACTGGTCACCTCATGACAGTAAAGCCTGTCGATGTACAGTTGTTGCGGCCCGTCTTCCACGTACTGTACGACGTGTTTATCCCAAATTTTGTCAAACAGAGTATTTGCCATTGTCGTCTTGGATATTTATTTTTTAAATTTGTTGATACAATCAATATAAGCTTCCACGGAAGCCGTCACGATATCGGTATTGGCTCCAAAACCGTAATACACATGCCCGTCGTATTCCACTTGCATGTGCACCTTGCCCACATCGTCCGACCCCTTGCTGATGGCCTGTATGGTGAATTCTTTCAGCACCATCTGACGTTTGATGATGTTCTTCAATGCCGATATGGCGGCATCCACAGGACCATTTCCGCTGGCCGAGGCTTCGAACTTCTCACCGGCGATGTCCAATCCGATACAAGCCACAGACTTGACACCCATTCCCGTAGTGACTTGCAAATAGTCGAGTTTCACGGCATGGGCGGCAGCACGGTCGGCACCGGCCAACATCAGGATATCGTCGTCGTTCACTTCTTTCTTCTTGTCGGCCAACTTCAGGAATTCCTGATAAGTCACGTCGAGACGTTCGCCCTCCATTTCCACGCCCAACACGCTCAAACGGTGTTTCAAAGCCGCCCGTCCGCTACGTGCGGTCAAAACGATGGCATTGTCATCAATACCCACATCCTTGGGATCCATGATTTCGTAGGTCTGCACATTCTTCAGTACACCGTCTTGATGGATTCCGCTGGAATGGGCGAAGGCATTACGTCCCACGATGGCCTTGTTGGGCTGTACCGGCATGTTCATCAAGCTGGACACCAAACGGCTCGTAGGATATATCTTTTGCGTATTGATATTGGTATCGATGCCGATTCCTTTATGGCATTTAAGAATCATGGCCACTTCTTCGAGAGAGGTATTCCCCGCACGCTCACCGATACCGTTAATGGTGACTTCCGCCTGGCGGGCACCGTTCATGATTCCCGCAATCGTATTGGCAGTAGCCATGCCCAGGTCATTATGGCAATGTGTGGACAAGATAGCCTTGCCGGCCGAAAGACCGTCCACATGTTCCATCAGATATTTGATTTTGGCCCCGAACTCCTGAGGCAAGCAATATCCCGTCGTGTCGGGAATGTTCACCACCGTCGCACCGGCCTTTACCACGGCATCCACCACACGGGCCAGATATTCATTGTCCGTACGCCCCGCATCCTCTGCATAGAACTCCACGTCCTCCACATAACGTTTGGCATACTTCACGGCAGCCACGGCACGCTCGATGATTTCCTCACGGTTGGAATTGAACTTATATTTAATATGGGAATCCGAAGTCCCTATGCCGGTATGTATCCGCTTGTGTTTGGCAGCCTGCAGAGCCTCGGCTGCCACATCGATATCTTTCTGCACCGCACGGGTCAACGCACAAATCGTAGGCCATGTCACTGCCTTTGAAATTTCTATCACCGAATTGAAATCACCGGGACTGGATACCGGGAAACCGGCCTCTATCACGTCCACTCCAAGTGCCTCCAACTGGCGTGCCACCTGAATTTTCTCCACCGTGTTCAACTGGCAGCCGGGAACTTGTTCCCCGTCGCGTAAGGTCGTATCAAAAATAAATAATCTGTCGCTCATATCTTTTCGTTTTATAATCTACTAAAAAAGAAGCCTTTCTCACCGGGAAGTGGGAAAGGCCTTGTATATTTTGCACACTACAACTACGCACAGACCACACTTCCCACTACAAAACGCAGTCGAATATCCAACATGGCCAATAATGTAATCGTCGTGCTCATTGCTTCTTCCTTTTTTATTATTCGACTGCAAAGATAAAAGGATTTATCGACCCAGACAAATAAATTAAAAGAAAAATCGACATTAAAATACGACATTATCATTTCACAAGGAGCTAAAACCAATAGTCTTCACCCATAACCTATCAATATTACCGGACTTGTTCCGGTTTATTTTGCAAAAAATACATTTTTGCCCCAAAAGAATACCTAAAACGAACGTCCTTAAAAAAAGGAAACTTCAAACAGGCTTAATAATATATACGGAAGGATACCCCCAAACGGTAATCCTTCCGTATATGACACGCCTTTACCGGTGTAAAACCCTCTTGCACGGCGATTCATCCATAAAGAGATAACTCTTCTGATATCCGCCGCAATCCACTACGATCTTTTCAAACACGATTCCCGGATCTAAAGGTTTCAGGGTAAGCAACTGCGTCCCGTCCGTAGATGGAGGCACGGTAAGCTTCACGGTCTTCTCTACCACGCGGCGGGCCACCGTCGGATAAAACACGCTGTATACGTTCTCCGACTCTTCGTTCAAATCGGCATTGAAATTGACCACCGTCTCTTTTCCCCCATCAAAACCGACGGTATATTCGTGGCCTTTCACATCATGAAAAGCCAGCGTGGACTTGACTACTACATGTACGTTGACTTCCGACACATTTTCCGGAAGAGCCATCTTGTAAATCAGCGACGCGCCTTCCACGCCCTCGGTGTAAGGCATCAATGCCACACCGCTCAACGTACGTCCCAAATAAGGAATGACCTGCCAATCGGCTGATGCCGAAGGATTTGCCTCGAAATAATGCTCGGCCTCCATAGACACCACGCCATACTTGCCCGTAAAGACATAGCCTCCCTTTTGTCGTTCGGGATTCTCTATCCGGAATACTTCCGGCATGATATTGGCACGGAAGTTATCATTCCATGAGGTATATCCGATATGTTTCTGCGCCATCATGTTTTTCCATTTTCCCCCGGACATCACATTATTGTAGTCATCGCATAACAAAGAGTCAAACTTAAATGTCTGCACCACCTTATCCGCCCAAAAGTTGGCTTGCGGATTGTTCTCCTTATATAACTTATGGTTCATGGCTTGCGCATAATACATCTCATAAAGATTGGCCATGGCTTGCACCGGGAAAAGAATCAACTGCTTGTAAGCATCATGATACTCCTGCGGCAAAGACAGATATTGGCGAAGCGCATCGGCCTCCAACTTACGGTATTCATCAGCCACCTGTTTCCACTCGCCGGTTTCTATATTATAAGTATGGCAGTCCAACATTTCCGGAGTCACACGCCCATTGTATTTGCTATAAAGGTTGAGAATACGCGCAGCTTCATCTGCCTGTTCTTCTCCAAACTGCCGGGCACAAAAACCACGCGGATGTTCCAGCAGGTTATCTGCCGTATACCGTTTCGGATTCCAAGCCATATCCAAAAACAAAGTAATGGGATACTCCATGGGTTTCAAATCACCCACATTAAGAATCCATAATTTATCCACACCGTAATCATACGTCAACTGCAACTGCTCCCACATGTTCTGTATGGGAGTCACATTCAACCATTTTGAATTTCTCGGCGCACCGACATAATCCACATGATAATACATGCCCCATCCTCCGGGACGTTTGCGTTCTTCCGCATTGGGCAGACGACGTACATTTCCCCAATTATCATCGCAAAGCAACATGATTACATCATCCGGTACGCGCAGCCCCATATCATAAAAGCGTTGTACCTCTTTATATATGGCCCACACCTGAGGCCGCTCATCGGCGGGCCTGCCAGTCACGTCCTTTATGATTTTACGCTGGTTCTTGATTACTTTCTTGAGCAAATTCATATTGTATTCGTCACGGTTGACATACTCATGGTCTGCACCTTCTTTTCCGCCCATCGGTGCATCACCGTCGCCACGCATGCCGATAGTAATCAAGTCTTCGGTATCTTTCACTCGTTCTATTCCTTCACGGAAAAAACGATCGAGCACTTTTTGATTGGTCGCATAATCCCATACTCCGTACTGTTTCCGTTTGCGCGCCCACTCCTGATGGTTACGCGCCATCGGTTCATGATGGGAAGTTCCCATTATAATTCCCATATCATGAGCCGTCTTGCTGTTTTCGGGATCATCCGCATAAAAGCTCCAAGCCCACATGGCCGGCCACATGAAGTTTCCTCGCAAGCGGAGAATCAACTCGAAAACGCGGGCATAAAAACGGTGGTCTCCATAATTGGTTCCATAGGTATGCTTTACCCATCCCGTAAGACAAGGAGCTTCATCGTTCAGAAATATACCCCGATATTTTACGGCCGGTTCACCGGCCGTATACTCGCCACGCTGAATATACAAATTCTTACGTTGTACCACAGGCACATCCGCCCAATCATACCAAGGGGATACCCCTATCTGTTCTGAAAGTTCATATATGCCATAAATCGTTCCCCGCTTATCACTACCGACAATGACCCATGCCTCGTCTACTCCATCAAAAGGACGAGAAACAGCTTTCATCAGGTATTTCTCACGTTTGCCTTTCAATGAGGTTATATCTATTTTCTTTGCCTTTACGAGTTCCTTGACAAACCGGCTCTCCAAAGAACCGGCCACAATCAAACGCGGCCCCCTCACGGAGTGGAGAAGTTCGGCTTGCCTTCCCGTCACTTTACGAAAATCATCTTGTAAGTTTTTCGCAGCAATGACAATCCCGACGTCATCTTTTTCATCCAACAATATTGGAGTAGCCTTACCGCCCTCAATCAACGTAAAACAATCAGCGGCAGGCTGCTCAAAAGTAATCCCTTTGTTGTCGATAGCCCAAGCTGAACCTATTAACCAACTCACCGCCAATAATACCATTAACATTCTTCTTTTCCGCATAACCATAAAATCTTATTTGTTTTCAATCATATTGCAATCTTTCCCGCAAAAAATTCATTGCAAAGAAACAAACAAAAAACAGAAACCTCATAAAATAACTATTGCGAATATTTTAGCGTATGTAACATCCATCACTTTTTCCTAC
>CDYI01011614.1_pt1 | contig 13274 bp, 10 predicted proteins | sample 557711 | NCBI WGS metagenome assembly CDYI01 (sample SAMEA3182054, study PRJEB8094) | gut metagenome | biome: human; feature: gut; material: Stool; isolation source: human stools | place: Canada | collected 2012-11-13 | reverse complement strand
GTCTATCAGGACTCCAACGGCGGCAAGTGGGTGCGTTACGATGCCAACGGCCATATGGTCAAGGGCTGGAATACCAACGAGAAGGGTACTTACTACTTCGATCTCGTGACCGGTGCTATGGTAAAGGGGATGTGTACGATAGACGGCATTCCCTGCGCATTTGATACCACCACAGGCATTGGCCTGGATAAGCAGTGGGTCAACATCAACGGCGACAAGTTCTGGTACGAAGGCGGCAAGCGCCAGGGCACCACTGGCCGCGGCAAGGAAATCTATGACCCCGCTTCCGATGCCTGGTACTGGCTGGATTCCGTCAATAACGGCGCAATGGCTGTCAGCAAGGATGTCTATCAGGACTCCAACGGCGGCAAGTGGGTTCGCTATGATGCCAACGGCCATATGATCAAGGGCTGGAATACCAACTCTCAGGGTACTTATTACTTTGACCTCATCACCGGCGCTATGGCAAAGGGCACCGTTGTGATCGACGGCATTACCTGCGTGTTTGATTACAACACCGGCATTTTGCAGTCCACCAACGTGGATGTGACCAAGTACCGCGAGATCAAGCGCACCAACTACTATGCTGACGGCAGCGTGATGAATACCCTGACCACCGATTACGATGCACAGGGCCGCCTGCTGAAAGAGCAGCGCCGCGATAAGTCCGGCAACCTGCAGGTTCAGGACGACTTCTATTATGAATACAACGGCATGCTGACCAAGCATACCCACCGCGAGTACGGCAACGACAACTACTCTTACGAGTATCGCTATGAGTATGATAACAGCAACCGCTTTGCCAAGATCTCCGTTTACCGCTACAATGGCGGCTGGTACCTGTACAGCTACTGGACTGCCAAAGAGTGGGACAGCCTGGGCAGCGTTTCCAAGTTCTGGGAATACAACGGCCAGAACAAAGTTACCTGCATCGTCAACCTGACCAGCAGCGGCAGCCGTAACCGTTACACCAAGATGACCATTGTGAACAGCAGCAACCAGACCGTGCGTACTGACACCTGGAGCTATGACAGCAACGGCCACCTGGCCGGCTGGACCAACAGTGGCAACTCCAACGGCTATTCTAACGTGCTCAGACTCTCCAGCGATAACAATATTGGTGCTGGCAACCCGCTGTTCGACCGTCATTGCGGCAAATTTGTCACCGATGACAAGATCACCAGCGCTTCCATCAAGTTCCAGAACGATGAAGTTGTCGAGATCCGCCAGAACAACCAGCGCATCTCTTACACCAACCAGGAAAGCATGGGTATGAACAGCAGCAACAATCTGACCCGTACCTTTGCTACCTACACCGATGGCGGCAACTTCCGTTACCGCACCCTGGTTGAGTACTTCAAGTACAAGAACTAAGGCAACACCGCACAATTCCCACCTGACGGCTTAAGCACCGCTCCGGCGGCTGCGGCACGGCATCTGCGTTGCCAAAATGCTCGATAATACACAAAGTATTATCTGCGCTTTTGGCTTAGCATCTGCCGCACCTCGCTCGCCGTATCGGCACTTAGAGCCCTAAGCGCAACAGCTTAGCTTGATGTAGGCTTAACCCTAAAACCACGGCCCCCGGCAGAGTATTTTACGCTCTGCCGGGGGCTTTTTGTGTATTGCCGCCCATTTGCGGGCATACTGAACAATGAACCCCGATGACGAAAGGAGCACTGTATATGCCTGCAAAAATGAACCCCTTTGAGGTAAAAACCAAACCCGCCGACCGCTACTATATGGACTGGCAGAAACTTTACCCCCGCCCCTATGACAAAAACGAGGTGGACCCCTACACCCGGCTGCGCATTATTTTAATGAACGGCACCGAGTACGAGGCCAACTGGTTCTCCCACCAGTTCCACCGCCACTGCACCAACAACGACCTGCGCCGGGAACTTGCCGTGCTGCGCCGCACCGAGCAGCAACAGCAAAAGCGCATTGCCTGCTTAAAGCCGATCGACGAAAGTATTCTGGAAACCACCATCGGGTACGAGCAGCTGGCCGTGGACCTGACGGCTATTCTGGCCCAGCGGGAGCCGGACGCCTATGTGGTGCAGGTGATGAACCTGGCTCTGCTGGAGGATTTTGACCACCTGTACCGCTATGCGGATCTGCTGGAACTGGAACGCGGCATCCACGCCGAGCGGCTGGTGGGCTGCTATACCGAGATCATGCCCGGCCGCCCCACCATTGCGGAGCACCGCCACCCGCGGGACAGCGTGCGCAAGCCCATCAGCGCGGCCACGGCGGCCCCCATCACCAAGCTGAACGCCGCCATTATCACCGCCGCCGAACAGCAGACGATGAACTATTATATGAACATCGGCACCTTTTATGACAGTGACCTTGGCCGCAGGCTGTACCAGGAGATCGGCATGATCGAAGAACAGCATGTGACCCAGTACGGCGCTCTGCTGGACCCCGGCATGACTTGGCTGGAAAACCTGCTGCTGCATGAATATACCGAGTGCTACCTTTATTGGTCCTGCGTGGAGGATGAAACCGACCTGCATATTAAAAAGATCTGGGAGCAGCATTTTGAGCAGGAGTGCAGCCACCTGCATGCCGCCGAAGCCCTGCTGAAACAGTACGAGGGCAAGGAAGCCTGCCAGATCATCCCGGATGGGACTTTCCCGGAACTGCTGCGCTTTGGCCCCCAGAAAGAATATCTGCGCAAGGTGCTCAAAACCACCATTTTGAACACCGCTGTGCAGGATGACCCCGCCATTCCGGTGGAGACTCTGACCAAAGATGCACCCTACTATGCTTACCAGGCTGCCGTCTGCCCGGACGCTGCCCGCGTGGCCAGCCACCAGGTGATTGAAGAGCACATTGGCACCAGCGGCAAGGACTACCGCTTTGAAGAAAAGCCCCATCCGGTTGAAGCCCTGCGCGACCGTACCCAGGATAATACCACGATTGCCCGAGGCAAAATCTGAACCACCCGAAGGGGCAGAGGATGGCAAACCGCCATCCTGTACATGAAAACAGGCTGTTTTTTGTAAAAAATGCCAGAGCGGATGGGAGGGCCTGCCCTCTTGAACTGCCGCGCCGGGGAACGTATAATAGTAACATTGCTGTGTAAGCAGCCGGCAGTGGTTACCGGGCGTTGAAAAGTGATGTTGCGCGGGGGTGATGGGAGCATGATGTACGCCCGCTGACCGCGCCCCAACAATGCTTTTTGACATGCGGAAACTACCTGCCGCTGCTTACAATGAGGGAGGATGTTGAGATTGAAACGTGAATCATTTGCTTCACGCATTGGCTTTTTGATGGTCAGCGCAGGCTGCGCCATCGGCATTGGCAATGTGTGGCGCTTCCCAACCGTAACGGGCCAGTATGGCGGCGGCGTATTTGTGCTGTTTTACCTGCTGTTCCTGGTTCTGATGGGAGCACCGGTGCTTACCATGGAGCTGGCTGTTGGCCGTGCGGGCCACGGCAGCGCGGGCGCAGCCTACCGTGCGCTGGAACCCAAAGGCAGCAAGTGGCACCTGCACGGCTGGGCCTGCCTGATTGGCTGCTGCGTGCTGATGATGTATTACACCACCGTCAGCGGCTGGATGCTGGCCTATTTCTTCCGGTTTGTCAAGGGTACATTCACCGGCCTGGCCGCCGATGCCGTCAGCGGCGTGTACGCCGACCTGCTGGCCGACCCGTTCGAGCAGATCGTCTGGATGGCCATTACCGTGCTGCTGGGCTTTTTTGTCTGCAGCCGCGGTTTGCAGAACGGCATTGAACGCATTGGCAAATGGATGATGGGCGCGCTGTTTGTGCTGATCCTGGTTCTGGCTGTGCACAGCTTTGTGCTGCCCGGCGCGGGCGAGGGCCTGGCGTTCTACCTGCTGCCGGACTGGAACCGTGCCGCCGAAATGGGCATTGGCAATGTCATTGTGGCTGCCATGAACCAGGCGTTCTTTACCCTCAGCCTTGGCGTTGGCGCTATGGAAATCTTTGGCAGCTACATGAGCCGGGATTATACCCTGGCGGGCGAGTCCCTGCGCATCTGTGCGCTGGATACCTGCGTGGCCATCTGTTCCGGCCTGATCATCTTCCCGGCCTGCTTCTCTTACGGGGTCAGCCCGGATGCAGGCCCCAAGCTGATCTTTATCACCCTGCCCAATGTATTTGCCAATATGGCGGGCGGCCGCCTGTGGGGTACACTGTTCTTTGTATTTATGACCTTTGCCAGCTTTTCTACCATCATTGCTGTGTTCCAGAACATTCTGGCCTGCCTGCAGGAAAGCTTTGGCTGGAGCCTGAAACGCGCCTGTGCCGTTGGAACGGTGTTCATCCTGCTGGCCAGCGTGCCCTGCATTCTGGGCTTTAACCTGTGGAGCGGTGTGCAGCCCATGGGTCCCGGCAGCACCGTGCTGGATGCTGAGGACTTTTTGGTCAGCAACCTGCTGCTGCCCATTGGCAGCTTGATCTACCTGCTGTTCTGCGTAACCAGGTGGGGCTGGGGCTTTGATAACTACTTAACCGAAGCCAATACCGGCAAGGGCCTGCGCCTGCCGCGGTGGTTCAAGCCGTATTTCAGCGTGGTGCTACCGCTGCTGATCGTGTTTATTCTGGTGCAGGGCCTGTAAAATAAAGCCGTACCGGAACCCGGCAAACCGCAAAAAAATACCTGCCTGCTGCAAACTGCCCAAAAGGCATGGCGTGGCGGGTGGTATTTTTTTGAGGGATTTTGTTAATAATGTGTCAAATACCCCTTGCGCAAACCGCAGATTCTGCGTATAATATAGGCAGGGCAAAAGGGGCTGTCTGCCCCCTGTGCCAAACAGTACCAAAGCACAAGGCTAATATAAATTACCGAGAGGAGTTTTTTACCATGGGTTTGGGCAAAAAGACGATTGATGACGAAAACTACGCTGGCAAGCGCGTGCTTGTCCGCTGCGATTTCAATGTCCCGATGAAGGACGGTGTGATCACCAACGACAACCGCATCAATGCGGCTCTGCCGACCATCAAAAAGCTGATCGCTGACGGCGCAAAGGTTATCCTGTGCAGCCATCTGGGCAAGCCGAAGAACGGCCCCGAAGCCAAGTTCAGCCTGGCTCCCGTTGCTGTTCGCCTGAGCGAAAAGCTGGGCCAGCCGGTTACCTTTGCTGATGACGACAACGTTGTTGGCAACCAGGCCAAGGCTGCTGTTGCTACCATGGGCAACGGCGATGTTGTTCTGCTCCAGAACACCCGTTTCCGCAAGGAAGAAACCAAGAATATCGACACCTTCAGCGAAGAGCTGGCCAGCCTGGCTGACGCTTACGTTGACGATGCTTTCGGCTCCTGCCACCGTGCACACTGCTCCACCGCAGGTGTGACCAACTATGTTAAGGATACCGCTGTTGGCTACCTGATGGAAAAGGAAATCAAGTACCTGGGCAACGCCGTCAACAACCCGGAGCGCCCCTTCACCGCTATTCTGGGCGGCGCTAAGGTTGCTGATAAGCTGAACGTTATCTCCAACCTGCTGGAAAAGGTCGATACCCTGATCATCGGCGGCGGCATGGCCTACACCTTCCTGAAGGCACAGGGCTATGAGATCGGCAAGAGCCTGGTTGACGATTCCAAGATCGACTACTGCAAGGAAATGATGGCTAAGGCACAGGAAAAGGGCGTTAAGCTGCTGCTGCCCGTTGACGCTGCCTGCGTTGCTAACTTCCCCGATCCCATCGACGCACCTGTCGAAGTTAAGGTCGTTCCCGTTACCGCAATCCCGGCTGACATGGAAGGCTGCGATATCGGCCCCGAGAGCATGAAGCTGTTTGCTGATGCCGTCAAAGCTTCTAAGACCGTTGTCTGGAACGGCCCCATGGGCGTGTTCGAAAACCCGACCCTGGCAGCCGGCACCCTGGCTGTTGCCAAGGCTATGGCTGAAAGCGGCGCTACCACTGTGATCGGCGGCGGCGATTCTGCAGCTGCTGTGCAGCAGATGGGCCTGGGCGACAAGATGACCCACATCTCCACCGGCGGCGGTGCTTCCCTGGAATACCTGGAAGGCAAAGAGCTGCCCGGCATTGCCGTTATCCAGAACGCATAATTAAAAAACCGCAGGAGCGCGGCGGCTTAGCCGCTGCGCTCTTTTTGTTATGTAGCCCGCATGGTAGACAACAAAGAAAATCCACGCAAGCAAATAAGTAGTTAATAAGAAGGAGTTTTTATCATGGATAAACAGAACCGTAAGGCAATTATTGCCGGTAACTGGAAAATGAACAAGACTGCTACCGAGGCTGCTGAACTGATTGACGCCCTGATCCCCGCTGTTAAGGATGCAGGCTGCGAAGTTGTGATCTGCGTGCCGTTCACCGACCTGGTGACCGCCGTTGCCAAAACCAAGGGCACCAACATCCATGTTGGCGCTGAGAACGTTCACTTTGAAAAATCCGGCGCTTTTACCGGCGAGATCAGCGCTGACATGCTGACCGACCTGGGCGTTGAGTACGTTGTGGTTGGCCACAGCGAGCGCCGCCAGTATTTTGCTGAAACCGATGAAACCGTCAACAAGCGCGCCAAGGCTGCACTGGCCGGCGGCCTGAAGCCCATCATCTGCGTGGGCGAAAGCCTGACCCAGCGCGAACAGGGCGTGACCGAAGAGCTGATCCGCATGCAGGTCAAGATCGCTCTGAACGGCGTGACCGCTGACGAGCTGAAGAACGTTGTTATCGCTTACGAGCCCATCTGGGCCATCGGCACCGGCAAGACCGCTACCGCTGACCAGGCTGAGGAAGTCTGCGCAGCCATCCGCAAGGTGGTTGGCGAGCTGTACGGCGCTGACGCCGCCAAGGCACTGACCGTTCAGTACGGCGGTAGCATGAACCCCAAAAACGCAGAGGAACTGCTTTCCAAGCCCGATGTTGACGGCGGCCTGATCGGCGGCGCATCCCTGAAAGCAGACCAGTTTGCTGTTATCGTGGAAGCTGCTACCAAAGGCTGAGAATGAATGAGCAATTAGGAATGAGAAATTAGGAATTGGCTGAACCGGAAAGGCTTGAGCCGATGGAACCACCTTTCAGTCTGCTGCGCAGACAGCTTCCCTCAAGGGAAGCCAAGTGTGGCACCAAAATGGTATCTATTATTCTGTGCGCCCCCTACGATGGGATGCGTAACGAGCCTTTGTCCACCACAAACTCCTAACTCCTCCCTCCTAACTTCTAACTAAAACTAAGGGAGAACCAATCAATGGCAAAGAAACCTGTAATGCTCTGCATCATGGACGGCTTCGGCTGGACCCCGGACGAAACCTATGGCAACGCCGTTGTTGCTGCCAACAAGCCGCATCTGGATGCACTGATGAAAAATTACCCTATGACCACCATCAACGCATCTGGCATGGCTGTCGGCCTGCCAGATGGCCAGATGGGCAACTCTGAAGTTGGCCATACCAACATGGGTGCTGGCCGCATCGTGTACCAGCAGCTCACCCTGATCACCAAGTCCATCAAGGACGGCGAAATGTTCAAGAACCCCGTGCTGGTCAAGAACATGAAAGCTGCCATTGACGCCGGCAAGGCCATCCACCTGATGGGCCTGGTTGGTACCGGCGGCGTTCACAGCCATGCCGATCACTGGTTCGGCGTGCTGGAAATGGCCAAGCATATGGGCGCAACCAAGGTTTATCTGCACTGCATCATGGACGGCCGTGATACCGACCCCCATTCCGGTAAGGGATTCCTGGCTGACCTGCAGGCCAAGCTGGACGAGCTGGGTATTGGCACCATCGCCAGTGTCAGCGGCCGTTACTATGCTATGGACCGTGACAACAACTGGGACCGTGAAGAAAAGGCTTATGCCGCTTTTGTTTACGGCGAGGGCAACCATGCCGCCAATGCACAGGAGGCCATTGAGGCTTCTTATGCGGACGGCAAGACTGATGAATTCGTGATCCCCGCCGTTACCTGTGAGGGTGGCCGCGTGGAGGATGGCGATACCATCATCTTCATGAACTTCCGCCCCGACCGTGCCCGCCAGATGACCCGCATTTTCTGCGATGATGCCTTTACCGGCTTTGAGCGCCGCGGCGGCCGCAAGCAGGTTCACTATGTCTGCATGGCCGAGTATGATGCGACCATGCCCAACTGCGAAGTTGCCTACCCGCCGGTTGAGCTGAGCAACGTTCTGAGCGAGTATCTTTCCAAGAACGGTAAGACCCAGCTGCGCATTGCCGAGACCGAGAAGTACGCCCATGTGACCTTCTTCTTCAACGGCGGTGTGGAAGCCCCCTATGAGGGCGAGGACCGCAAGGTGATCCCCAGCCCGAAGGATGTGCCCACCTATGACCTGAAACCCCAGATGAGCGCCCCGGAGGTTGCTGACGAGTGCAAGGCCCGCATTGAGAGCGGCAAGTACGATGTGATCGTCCTGAACTTTGCCAACTGCGATATGGTCGGCCATACCGGCGTGTTTGATTCCGCTGTCAAGGCTGTGGAAGCTGTTGATGCCGCTGTGAACGAGGTTGTGACCGCTGTGCTGAACGCCGGTGGCTGCGTGTTCCTGACCGCTGACCACGGCAACGCCGAAAAGATGAAGAACCCGGACGGCACCCCGTTTACCGCCCACACCACCAACCCGGTGCCGTTTGTGGCCATCGGCTGCGGCGATGTGAAGCTGCGCGAGGGCGGCTGCCTGGCAGATATTGCCCCCACCATGCTGCCTTATATCGGCCTGCCGGTACCCTCGGAGATGACCGGTAAGAGCTTGATCGTTGACTAAGCACTCAAATAAAGTAAAAGAGGCCCGGAACTGTCGAAAAGACAGTTTTTGGGCCTCTTTTTTGTGCAAAATGGAAATAATGAAGAAAAAATTTCAATGTTAACATATGATAATGAAATGCGGAAGTCATATGTGTTATAATACCGAATATGTCGGCTATGAACAAAAACGAATAAAACAGGAACACATATTATTTATGGGGGGGGGGTAACACTGCCAGCAAGTTGCGGGCTGGCTGTGTGCCCCGGATGCGAAGAGACAAAAAAAGATATGCCTGAAGGGGAGAAACACACATGGAGAAAGCACGGAATGTTGATATCCGGCAGTTCTACCGGGAAGATCTTGGGGTCCATTCCGAAGAACTGTTGGATAAGCTGGAGGCGGTATCCCAGGCGGTAACACTGCAAAAAGGGGAGATCCTGAATAAAAAAGGGGAACGCCAGACCATGCTGCCGTTTTTGATCGAAGGCATGATGCGCTGCGTTACCTTGGATAGTGAGGGCAAAGAGAAAACCGTGGGTTTTACCATGAGCCGCGGCGATGTGGTGCTTTCCAACATGGATCTGACCGGCTGCCATATCAGCACGGACCAGGCAATGGTTCCATCAACCCTGATTTTGCTGCCCATTGATTATGTGTTGCAGAACATGAAAGATGAGCCGGAGGTAATCCGCGTCTATCAGGAGCAGATCGTCAAGTGGGGCATGATCTATCAGTCCCGCGCCGTGAGCCTGAGCCAGGGGGACGCAACCGAGCGGTTCGAATGGTTCTGCAAGGAGTATCCCGGCATGATAGATATGGTCAATAACCGCTATATTGCATCGTTTTTGGGCATTACCCCGGTCACTCTCAGCCGCCTGCGCCACGGCGTTGCCACAAAAGTGGGCCGCGAAAAGCGGACAGACGAAGAATAAAGAAATAATAATCCTGATATGCAGCAGCGCCCGCACCGGACTGTAAGGATCCGGTACGGGCGCTGATTTTTCTTTATGTGGTTTTGCCTGTGTATATCACTGGATCAGTACGCCGGTGGTTTCATCAAAGTGGTAGGTTTGACCATCAATGGTGCTCCAGCCCTTGTACATGGCACCGGTGTTCAGGTCGTAATACCAGCGCTTGCCATCCTGGGCGTACCAGCCTTTGATCATAGCGCCGTTGGCGTCATACCGCACCCACTTGCCGCCGTTGGAATCCTGGTATACTTCCTTGCTTACGGCTTTGGCACCCTGCTGCACGCTGTCCAGCCAGTACCAGGCACCGCTGGCGGGGTCATAGATCTCTTTGCCGCGGTAGTTGGCGTTGCTGGGCTGCCAGCCCTGGCGCACCCAGTTTTCGTACCAGTAGCTCTTGCCATCAATCGTGTACCAGAAGTTGCCCGGCGTGCCGCTGGTCATTTTGCCGTAAACGGGGTCGAAGTAGTACAGCTGGTTGTTTACCGCAACGGAACCATACTGCATAATACCGGTCTTGGGGTCATAGTACACCTTGCGGCCATCCGGCAGGGTCCAGGGGCCTTTGATCATGGCACCGGTGACCGGCTCAAAATAGTACCACTTGCCGTTCTGGCAGTCCTCACCTTTTACCATGTGGCCGTTGGCATCATAGCGCACCCATTTGCCGCCGTTGGATTCCTGATAAACGTCTTTATTCACGGCCTTGGCACCGCCCTGGTTGGCATCCAGCCAGTACCAGGCGTTGCTGCCGGAATCGTAAATTTCCTTGCCGCGGCCTGTGGTGCCCTGCTTTACGCCGTTCTCATACCAGTAATCGCGGCCGTTCTCGCTGCGCCAGCCGGTGTAGTTGTTGTTATTGCCGGGATACTCGCCAAACCAGTAGTTCAGGTCAACATTGGCATTCACACCGGGAACCGTACCTTTGTTGCTGTACTGCCACATGTTGCAGCTGCTGCCGTCATAGCTTACGCCGGAACGGTAGTCGGCCATCCACTTGTACCATCCGGAATTGCTGAACCGAGAGTCCGTCAGGTAATTCTGGAAGAAATAATAGTAAGAGTAAATGCCCACGCGGTAGCCGGCGTTGGAAACCATGTTGCACCAGGTCTGGGCAATATCGCCGTAAGTAGAGTTGCTGGCGATGGGGTTGCCGTCACGGGTATGTTCAATGTCCAGAAATACCGGCAGGGTGGGGTTGTGCCCGCTCAAAAGGCTCAGGGTATGGCGGGCCTCACTGGCGGCCATATCGGTATTTTCAGCGTAAGAGTAAAGGTACACGCCATAGGGGATGCCAAGCCGTTCACACTCGCTTACGTTGCGGTACCACTGGGCGTCATCCTGTTTGTTTTCGCCCACGCCGTCGTATTCGCTGCCAATGCCGCAGCGAATCATGACAAAATCAATGCCGGAATTTTTAACGGCGTCCCAGTCAACGGTGCCCTGATGGTAGCTGACATCAAAGCCGTTATAAGTAACGCTGCAGGTGGCAATGCCGTTGGAACTGTAGGTGGCAGCGTCCTGTTGGACAATATCCTCCCACTCGATGGCGGGCACGGAATCATCATAGATCGGCACGCCATCTTTGTAGCGGAAGCTGTTTTCCAGCCCGTTTGCCACATCATACGGTACGCCGGAATCTTCCTGTGCGGTTTCCGGTGTGCTGGTTTCGGCCGCCGCAGGCAGCGCCGCAAACAGCCCTGCTGCCATAACAGCTGCCGCAGCCAGGCTGGCTGTGCGCAGTTTTAGAGTCCCTTTCAAAATTTATTCCTCCTTCAAAGTGAACATCATTAACTATCATCATACCACAACCGCATAGCCTTGGGAATGGTTACATATGTAAAATTTGAAAGCAATACCGCATAATTCTGCGTGTCGATGCCCCCATCGACGCTTGAATCTGCAGGGCAGGGAAGGTTCGGTGCAGCCCAAAAGAAAAACGTGCATTCTGACGTGTCTTGCGCTGCGCGCTACTTGCCAATGCAGGCAAAATCGGGTATGATAACAATAAGTAGAAATATTCTGCCGGACACCCGGCAGATTGGGTAAGAAACAGCAAAGGAGAACCTGTTATGCGTTATTGCAAAAAATGTACCATGCCGGACACCCGCCCCGGTATCACCTTTGACTCTGAGGGCGTTTGCAGCGCCTGCCGCCATTACGAAAACCGCAAAAATGTGGACTGGGACGCCCGCTTTAAGGAGTTTGAAGCCTACTGCAACAAGTACCGCGGCATGAACGGCCCCGGCGGTTATGACTGCGCTGTTGCTGTTTCCGGCGGCAAGGACAGCCACTTCCAGGTTTGGATGCTGAAAGAAGTCATGCACATGAACCCCATCCTGTTCAGCGTGGAGGATAACTTCCCCATGACGCAGGCCGGCATCCATAACCTGAAAAACATCAGCGAGGAATTCGGCTGCACCATCATCAGCTGCAAGCCCAACATCCGCGCCCAGAAAGTGCTGATGCGCAAGTTCTTTGAAAAATACGGCAAGCCCACCTGGTATGTGGACCGCCTGATCTATACCTTCCCGCTGCACATGGCAGCCAAGTTCAACACCCCCATGCTGTGCTATGGCGAGAACGTCAGCTTTGAATACGGCGGCTGCTCCGATAAGGAGACTTATTCCGCCATGGATCAGATCGAAAATGGCGTGGCGGTCGGCTTCCCGATGGAAGAGCTGGTGGGCGACGGCGTGACCGAAAACGACCTGTCCCTGACGCTGGCCCCCTCTGCCGAAGAGCGCGCGAAGCTGGACCCGTTCTATATGAGCTACTTTGTGCCCTGGAACAGCTACAAGAACTACCAGATCGCCAAGGAGCACGGCTTCCATGACCTGACCCATGAATGGGACCGCACCCACCATGCCGAAAACTTTGACCAGATCGATTCCCGCGCCTACCTGGTGCACTCCTGGCTCAAGTACCCCAAGTTCGGCCATGCCGCTGCAACCGACTATACCGCCCGCTATATCCGCTATGGCATGATGACCCGCGAGGAAGCCATTCCCATCATCAAGGCCCGCGATGGCAAGCTGGACCCGCTGTGCGTGCGTGATTTCTGCGATTTCTGCGGCTACACCGAGAGCGAGTTCTGGAAGATCATGGATAAGTTCTATAACCGTGATCTGTTTGAAAAGAACGACTGCGGCGAATGGGTGCTGAAACACCCCATCTGGGAGGAGAACAAATAATGGTACGTCATGTTATTTTGTGGAAACTGAAAGAGATGCCCGCCGCTGAACAGGAAACCGTCAAGGCGGATATCAAAGCCGGGCTGGAAGGTCTGGCCGGGCAGATCCTCGGTTTGACGGAGATCCATGTTTACACCAAGGCCCTGCCCAGCTCCGCCAATGCGGACCTGATGCTGGATACCACCTTTGTGGATGAAGCCGCCCTGAAAGGCTATGCCGTTCACCCGGCCCATGTGGCTGTGGCTGATGGCAAAGTGCGCCCCTATACCGCCGTGCGCACCTGCCTGGATTTTGAAGTATAACAGGGTAAGCTATTAAGCTGAGGCAACACCGCACAATTCCCGCCTTACGGCTTAAGCACCGCTCCGGCGGCTGCGGCACGGCATCTGCGTTGCCAAAATGCTCGATAATACAC
>CDYI01001287.1_pt1 | contig 13376 bp, 10 predicted proteins | sample 557711 | NCBI WGS metagenome assembly CDYI01 (sample SAMEA3182054, study PRJEB8094) | gut metagenome | biome: human; feature: gut; material: Stool; isolation source: human stools | place: Canada | collected 2012-11-13 | reverse complement strand
CTCACGCGTTACTCACCCGTTCGCCACTAAGCTTAAAAAGCAAGCTCTCTAAGCTCCGTTCGACTTGCATGTGTTAGGCGCGCCGCCAGCGTTCGTCCTGAGCCAGGATCAAACTCTTTATAAATGGTATTTATCACTCATAAAGTGTTAAATCTCGTTCACTCAGACACAATCGCTTGCGTCCTGTATGAATTACTTGTTTGCCGATCTCTCGGCTTTGGAATTGTTTTTCGTGATTTTCCATCACGTTTAAGGTTCCACAAGTTTCAGTATTGTTCAATTTTCAAGGTCCTGCTTGCTCTCCTCTTGGACAGCTCAATCATTATATCAAAGGTCGTACTTTTTGTCAAGCACTTTTTCGATATTTTTTGAGCTTTCCAAACGCCTTTTTAAAAGCTTTCCTCCCGCACGCTATCCGGTTCCCCGCTGCGTTTTTGCTGGTACATCGCTTTTATTTGGCTTTTGAAGAGCTGCTGTCTTGCGCGACAGCTTATTTATAATACCACACTTTTAACCATTGTCAACACCTTCTTTCGATTTTTTCTATAATTTTTTGATTTTATTTTTGGATAAGGTGCATATGGACGCTTTAACGTGGTTTCTCTATTCATTTTCTTTTTGTCCCCATTTTTTATCCTTTTCCCCCACATCTTCCTATAATACAAATAGCCTTCTCCATCCCCTGCTTCCCCATCTTTCCCAAATCATTTATCTTCCATACTTGCGCTTTGGGTCCAAAGCAAGTATACTAAAATCTGTGATTTAACAAAGAAATGATGGTGATCTTTCCATGCTGGCGATATACGAAACCGTCAACCGGCGCTTAACCCGCGCAGACGAAATTGAGGAAGGCACATGGATCTGCCTGACTGCCCCCAGCCAGGAGGAGATCCGCGAGGTTGCCGCCACCTTAGATATTGAGCCCGCTGATGTGCAGGCCGCCCTTGACCCGGAAGAATCCGCGCGTATCAGCCTGGAAGATGGTTATACCGTCATCATTGTGGATATACCCTTAAAGGTAGACGGCGCCGCCGAGGGCGTATACACCACCATTCCCCTTGGTATTCTGTTGACCCAGACCACCATCACCACGGTTTGCTCCGTAGATACCCCCGTATTGTCTGATTTCGCTTCCTGCCGGGTGCGCGGCTTTTCTACTAAAAAGAAGATGCGCTTTGTGTACCAGATTCTGTACCGTGCCGCCACGATGTACCAGCAGGAGCTGCGCCTGATCGACCGCCGCCGCCAGGAAATCGAGAAAAACCTGACCGGTACCCTGCGCGATAGTGACTTGATGGAGCTGCATGGGTTGGAATCCACCCTGGTATATTTCGCAACCTCACTGCGTGCCAACAGCACGGTTTTGGACCGGTTGACCCGCTACAAGCGGCTGGAACAGTACCCTGATGACATGGAACTACTGGACGATGTAATCGTTGAGATTCGGCAGGCCATTGAGATGACCAGCATCTACCGCGATGATATCAAGGGCACCCGCGAGCTGTTCAGCTCAATTTTGGATAACCGCCTGAACAATGCGATGAAGTACCTGACTTCCGTTACCCTGTTGATGGCTGTCCCGACCGTTATTTCCGGTTTGTATGGCATGAACGTGGACATTGACGGCATGCCGTTTTCCGGTTCTGATTATGGATTTGTCATTGTCTGCTTGCTTACGCTTGCTATTTGTGGGATCGCTGCCTGGGTACTGCACAAAAAACATATGCTCTGATTTGTATTGTTTGCCGCATCCCGCCCGCCGGGGTGCGTTTTTTTACTTTTCTGCCTGTAACATTTGGGGGTGATTCCCCTATTATATAAATAGTAAGAGGAAAGCGAGGTATGCCGCAATGACTGATGCCGACATTGTTACGCTGTACTGGGCACGGGACGAGCAGGCCATTGCACAGACCGCACAAAAGTTTGGCGCCTATTGCCGCAAGATTGCCATGAACCTGCTGGGCAGCCAGGAAGACGCCGAAGAATGCGAAAATGACACCTGGATGGCCGCCTGGAACAGCATGCCGCAAAACCGGCCGGATAAGCTTGCACCCTACCTGGGACGCATTACCCGCAACCTGGCACTGGACCTGCGGGAGCGGCAAAATGCCAAAAAGCGCGGCGGCGGCCAGACCGAAACCGTGCTGGAAGAGCTGGAATTTTGCCTGCCCGCCGGAGACCACACCGCGCAGGAGGTAGAAAGCGCTGAAACAGCACGCTCCATCAGCGCGTTTCTGCGCAGCCAGCCGGAGCAGGCACGCAACATCTTTATTCGGCGGTACTGGTACTGCGACGCCACCGCCGACATTGCCAAGCGCTACGGTATTGGCGAAAGCAAGGTGCGCGTTACCTTGCACCGGATGCGCACCAAACTGAAAGCCTACTTAGAGAAAGAAGGTGTCTGTCTGTGAGCTCCCGTGATTTATTCCGCGCGATCGGGCAAATTGATGATGATTTGATTGAATCTGCCAACAAACCCCCCGTAAAGCACACCATTCCGTTGCAATTCCGGCATTTTGTTCCGGCAGCAGCTTGTTTTTGTCTTGTTCTGTTAGGGGCGGCGATGGTCAGTCAGGACCGTTCCGCCGGGGTCAGCCAGGCCGCCGAGACCGCTGATCTGAACGAAAGCGCCCCCGCCTATGAGGAATCCAACAGTCCCGATACCTTCAGCGCATTCAGCATGGAGGGCAGTGAACCAGATGCCGCCGCAGGCAGCGTTGCCGATGCCCCGTTGTCCTCCTCCCTGAAATCCGCGATGCAGGACAGCAGCCCCTTGCAGGCTCTGAGCGATATTTTGCTTGGCAGCGGCGCTTCCGGCAGTTCTTCCCTGCTGGCCCACAGTGCCGATGAGCTGTATTTCGGCGAAAGTCTAATTTTAGGCAGTTCCGCGGATGTTGTTCTCCCTGCCAGCCTGCCGGTCTACCGCAACAGCCTGCTGGATGCCGCCGACAATACCGATGCCATGAAAGCCCGTCTTCGCACGGTGCTGGATGCTCTTGGGCTGGATACCACACTGGCTGACACCGCCACGTTCAGCAGGGACAGCGCCGATACCATCTCCAAAACAGTATCTGGTATAAAGGAATCCGCCGAGCAGAACGGGTGGGATGCAGATTCTTCCGTGCTGAATTATCTCTCTGATGCCGCACAGCTGCAGCTGAACATCCCCGAAAGCGACTGGCCCGGTGGGCTGACAATCACCGTCTCCAACGGCCTGCGCACCAGTGTGGTCTGCAACAGCTCTGCCGAGGTGAAGACCTTTGCCGCCCTTGCGGAAGAGCGCGTGATTGCCGCCGACCTGCAAGAGAAATACGGTTCCCTCTTTACCTCTCTGCTTGGCGGTGAATATACCGATGTGACGGATGGAGGCGACAGCACGATCTACGGCCAGCCCTCTTCCCTCTTTGTCAAGTTCGCGGCGGATTCTTTCCATTACTTGCTGGTCAGCGTAGATACCGACGGCAATCTGTTGAGCCTGCATGAAACGGACCGCACCGTGGAGCCCCTGGGCGAATACACCAGCGTTTCCCGCGCCGAGGCTGACAAGCGGCTGGCCAACGGAGAGTTTTTGACCGACAGCTACACGGCGGAAGCGGTTGACCCCGCCGCAGAGCCGGAGTGCCTTGCCAACCTGCGCCTGACCTATGTACAGGGGAGCGCCGCCTACTACCTGCCCATGTGGGAATACACGATTGATGAAGGCCCCGCTGCCCTGGGCGACGGCGATGATGTCGACCAGACGCTGCACACCTTTTCTGCCTACTATGTGCCCGCTGTGGAGCTGGACGGAATCGACGTCCTAAAGAACAAATAAAGCCAGCAAAACCATACCGCAGGCCGAACCGCAACACCAAAATGTTCCGGGGCACAGCCTGCGGTATTTGTGTTATTGCAAAATTGCGGGTTCTGCGTTATAGTAAAGGCAACAACCTAGCCGTTTTTATATAAGGAGGCCCACCATGCCCACCGAACCGCAGAGCCAGCCGCTAGTCAGCATTATTGTTCCTGTTTACAACGCAGCAGACCATATTGCCCGCTGTATTGAGAGCATCCGCCGCCAGACCTACCGGAATTTGGAGATCATTCTGCTCAACGATGGCAGCAAGGATGTCAGCTATGCCGTCTGCCAGAGCTATGCCGGTATTGACCGCCGCATTGTGGTGATTGACAAAAACAACAGCGGAGTTTCCGCCACCCGCAACCTTGGCATGCAGGAAGCCCACGGCAAATACTTTCAGTTTGTGGATGCGGATGATTTCATCCAGCCCTATGCCACCGAGCTGCTGGTACAGAAAGCGGAAGCCAGCCACGCCGATATGGTGATTGCCCACTACAACCGCATTGAACCGCCGGTCAGCCTGCCCAAAACCATGCGGGATACCGTGGTGGAGCGTGTGCTGGACCCCATCCTGGATCCGCAGCACCGGGTGCAGACTTTCGGCTTTTTGATGGAAGGCCCCCTGAATAAAGACGCATTTGCCTGTGGCCTGATGCAGGAGCCCGCCAGCTTTTATTACGGCGTGATGTGGAACAAGCTCTACCGCGCCGACATTGTGCGTGAGCACCCCGATGTGCGCTGCAATGAGGAACTTGACTACAGCGAGGACCTGTATTTCAATCTAAGCTTTATCCGCTACGCCCAGCAGTTCTATGCACTTTCCACCCCCATTTACAACTATGTGCAAAACCCAGACAGCGCCGTGCACCACCTGAACCCCTTTGATGTGCTGACCACTCGGTTTGAGCTGACCACCTATTACAAGGATCTGTTCAAGCACATTGGCCTGTATGAAGAAAACAAGTACCGCCTGAACAAGTTCTTCTTTGGTGTTGCGGAAAGCTGAAGCAATCCCGCATGATTCTATTACCGCCCCGGCAGAGTTTTTTGCCGAGGCGGATTTTATTTGGCTCTATATCACATACAGCGCGCACACTGCAGCAAAAATGCCCCGGACGAGAAACGTTTCTCGTCCGGGGCATCATGATTCTTATAAAAAACTCAGGATTCCTTCAGCATATGCTGGCTTTCGGCAAAAGCCACCAGCTTTTCAAAGGTTTCTGCGCTCAGGTCATGCTCGATCTTGCAGGCATCGTGGGAAGCAACGACAGGGTCCACACCCAGTGCAACAAAAAAGCGGGTCAGCTTTTTGTGGCGGCCATAAATCCGGGTGGCAATTTCCAGTCCCGGCGGCTCCAGGGTGATATACCCAGCACCATCCATCGAAATATAACCGGCCTGACGCAGATTTTTCATTGCAATGCTCACGCTCGGCTTGGTAACGCCCATCTCGGTAGCGATGTCGATGGAGCGGACTTCCCCATTGCGTTCTGTCAGCATCAGGATCTTTTCCAGGTAATCCTCTGCGGATTCATAGATTTTCAACGGCACTGCCTCCTTTGTGGACTTGCCATCTGTCATATTGCTATAAAATTATAGTGTTATCTTAACACATTTTTTCAATTTTGGCAAGTGTAATACTTTTTGTTTATCTTTCCGTTTTTTCTTTGCTTTTTGGGCGGATCCTCACGGTCAGGCATCATTCCGTGCTCTTGCTCTTATCGAACAACCCGCCAAAAAAGTTTGCCACGGTGCTGCCTGCTTTCTTCAAAAATTCGCGGAACGGTTCTCTTGTTTTTTCGTCAGCAGCCGTTGTTTCTTCCCGAGTTGCAGCTGGGGCTTCGGTTGCTCTTGGCATTTTGAGCGGGGCCGCAGTTTCCGGCGTGGCCGTTTTTGCTGTTTCGGGTGTGGCGGCGCTTTCCGGTGTTGCCGGAGCTGCACTTTCGGGGGTAGCCGTTTCCGGGGTAGCGGTCTCTGGAGTAGCAGCAGTTTCAGGCGTTGCGGGTTCAGCACTCTCCGGCGTGGCTGTTTCCGGGGTCGACTGGGCAGCAGTCTCCGGGGTCGCGAGGGCTGCGCTTTCCGGCGTGGCGGCTTCCACAACATTAATGTTCACTTCGGCATAAAAATCCAGGTCCACACAGCTTACCAACACGGTTGCCGTGCCGGGGGTCACAGCGGTCACGTTGCCGTCCTGGTCTACTGCGGCCACACTGGGGTCAGTCGAAGCAATATGTACCACTGCATCGGTCACAGCTTGGGCAAACTCTGCCCTGTCCTGCGGCGTAATATCGGAAAGGCTGCCGGTAAACCGCAGCTCCCCGGCCAGCGCGCACTGCTGGCCAACGGCAAGCTGCACTTCATGCGGCAGGGCAAAATCTTCTGCACTGCACCCACACAACAGGCAAAGCGCTGCTGCCAGCGCGGCCAAAATCCAAATCCTGAACTTTTTCATACCGGTTTCCATTCCTTTCTGCAGCAGTGGCGCATGCATCTTAAAATGCGCCTTATCCTGCCAAAAAGCTTTCTGTAATAACGAACATCGCACGAAGTACAATTTTAGATAACAGTGTTCCCTCTCGGAGCGACGTATATTTTCGATACGAACCTAAATGCAATCTGTAGGGGACGATGCTTGCATCGTCCCGGATGTCGGGCCTTGTCAGATATCTTGCTTCGTGATACCGGCAAACACTCCGCTGGTACACTCTGCCCCCTACGGCCGCCTTCCCCTTTCGCTTCATTCTTATCATAATACGCGGCAGGTGTGAAATTTTCAACATTTTGTGCTGTCCCCCGTTTAAAATTTTCCGGTTTTCCCGCTTGGCATGTTGTGGTATACTGTTATCAGTATGATAAGTTGGGGGTATATGCTTTCTACAGCCACCGCCCCACAAGTTATACGATTTGTTTATCAAATCTTGCAAGAAATACATTTCGTATTAAGTCTATCGGAGGTTCTGCCATGCTGGATATCACTCTGCTTGGCACCGGCGGCACACAGCCCTTGCCGGAGCGCGCCCTGGCGTCTGCCTGCATCACGGTGGGCGGCTCCAACCTGCTGCTGGACTGCGGCGAGGGCACCCAGACTGCCGCGCGCCGGGCCGGGGTCAGTATTTTCCGCATGGACGCCATTCTGCTGACCCATTACCACGGGGACCACATTTTCGGCCTGCCCGGCATCTGGCAGACGATGGCCGCCCAGGGCCGCACTGCCCCCCTCGTCATGGCTGGGCCGCCGGGCTTGACGGATGTGGTGCGCACCTTTTACGCCGTGGCCGGACCGCTGCCGTTCGAACTACGGCTGAAAGAACTGCCGGACTGCAAAGGCGAGTTTGAAGTGCCCGCCGGGTGCGTGCAGGCGTTCCCCCTCAAGCACCGGGTACCCTGCTGCGGATATGCGTTCACCCTGCCGCGGGCGGGCAAGTTTGATCCCCAGCGGGCAAAGGCGGCGGGCATCCCCGTGCGTTACTGGTCCACCCTGCAAAGCGGCCAGCCGGTGGGCGGCTTCCTGCCGTCCCAGGTTCTCGGCCCGCCGCGCCGCGGGCTGAAAGTTGTCTATGCGACCGACACCCGCCCCTGCGCTGCGCTGCGCCGCGCTGCACAGGATGCCGATCTTTTGTTGATGGATTCCACCTATGCCGATGACGCCGACCTACCCAAAGCGAAGTTATACGGCCATTCCACCTGCCGCGAAACGGGGGTCCTTGCCGCCGAAGCCAACGTGTGCCGCCTGTGGCTGACCCATTACAGCGCCGCCGTAACGGACCTTGCCCCCGGCCTTGCCGCCGCGCAGCAGGCGTTCCCCACCGCAGCCGCCGGGGTTGACGGCATGCGGCTGACCTTGAATTTTGACCCTGATTAAATGAGGTTTTCCCCTTGAAAAAATCTACCCGTCTGAACATTTTGTTTGCCATCATCATTCTGCTGGCCGCCGGGGTGCTGTGGCTCTGTTTCGGCCATCCGGCTGCCGGGTCCGGTCTGGTTGCCGTGCTGACCTATGGCGATGACAGCACCCAGCTGCGCATCCCGCTGGACACCGACCATCGCTATGATATTGATACCGGCTATTACACCATCCATCTGGTTGTGGAAAACGGCGGCATCCGCTTTGTGGAAAGCCCCTGCCCGGACCACACCTGTGAATCCTTTGGCGTACTGACCAAACAGGGCGATTGGGCCGCCTGCCTGCCCGCCCGCGCCAGCGTTACCGTTGAATAACCATACATTACGGAGGTTCCCCATGAAACCCACCTACAAGCAAGTGACCAAAACCCGCTATATTGAGCAGATCAGCCAGCTGGCGGAAGAAATTTTTGTTCAGCATTACACCAAGCTGACCCCAAAAGTAGCCCGCGCCCTGGCGGAAAAGTACCAGAGTGATATCCTGACGGATGACGAGATCCACAGCGGAACTGTGAATTATTTCATGATCTATCTGGGCAGCGATCCAGTCGGCTATTTTGCGCTGGATCTTACCCCCACGGGGGCCATGTGCCTGTCCCGCCTGTTCCTTTTGGAAAAAGCCCGCGGCCAGGGCATTGGCCGCAGCATTGTGGCCTATGCCCAAAAACTGGCCGAAGGCGATGGCCGCAGCCGCCTATATCTGCGGGTATGGGCCAAGGACCTGAAAGCTGAAGGGTTCTGCAAAAAGTGCCGCTTCCGCAAAAGTGAGACCGTCCCCATGGAAGTACTGCCCGGCGTTACTCTCGATATCACCACCTGGGAAAAACTCTGGCGCTGACCATCCAGCCTTTTTGAAAAAAGGCTGGGCGAAAACCTTTCATGGGCCGAGCATAGGGCGGGAGTTCATCCTGGCGGACGTAAAAATTATAGAGTGTTTGCCGTATATTCCACCACGCTATTCCCCAGAAAGCAACGGGCGCACAATGTGCGCCCCTACAGGTGAGATGCATACAAAATGACGATTGCGCATTATAAAACAATCTGTAGGGAACGGTCTTGACCGTTCCGCGATTTTATGCTGGATGCCACAACAAATTCATACAGAAGCCCGCCGTATATTTTGGCTCCCCTGGAGGGGAGCTGTCCGCACAGCGGACTGAGGGGTGGCTCCCCACGCAGGGCCTAAGGCAACACCGCACAATTCCCGCCTTACGGCTTAAGCACCGCTTCGGCACTTAGAATTATGCGGTATTGCCCAGAATTTACGTCAGGCTCCCGGCTTGGTCAGGTTCACCCCGCCCTACCCCACAAATTTACCATTCACCCCAGATTTCAAACTTATCCTCATCTCCAATTCCTAATTTCTCATTTCTCATTCCTAATTGAGATAACTCCTCCCTCCTAACTCCTAACTTTCAAGGGGGTGCCACCTTTGAATCTTCTCCACCTCGCCGATCTTCACCTCGGCAAGCGGGTCAATGGCTTTGACCTGCTGCCGGACCAGCGCTATATCTTAGAGCAGGTCCTTGACCTGTGCACTGCCCACAATGTGCAGGCGGTGGCGCTGGCCGGGGATATTTACGATACCGCCCTGCCCCCTGCCGCCGCAGTTTTGCTGCTGGACTGGTTTTTGACCGAGCTTGCTCATCGGAACATCCCGGTGCTGGCCATTGCCGGCAACCATGACAGCGCCGAGCGGCTGGATTATGCCGCCGGGCTGCTTTCCAACCAACAGGTCTATCTGGCCGGGCAGTTCACCAGTGCCCCCCGCCGGGTCATCTTGCAGGATGAATTCGGCGAGCTCACCTTTGACCTCCTGCCCTTTGTCCGCCCCGCCACCGTGCGCCACTGCCTGCCGGATGCCGATATCCGGGATGAAGATTCCGCCATCGCCGCCGCGCTGGGCCCGCTGCCCACCGCCGGGGAGCGTCGGGTTCTGATCGCCCACCAGATGGTGCTGGGCGGCGGCAGTCTTCCCACCTGTTCCGGCAGCGAGAGCGTTGCCGCCGATGTCAACGTCGGCACGGTTCAGGCCGTGGATGCCGCCCGCTTTACCGGCTACCTGTACACCGCCCTTGGCCACATTCACCGCCCGCAGCAGGTCGGCTGCCCCACTGTGCGGTATGCGGGCAGCCCGCTGTGCTATTCGCTGGATGAGTGCGGCGCGCAGAAAAGCGCCGTTCTGGTTCATATCGGGGCCAACGGAGCCGAACCGGAGCTTTTGCCCCTGCGCCCGCTGCACGCCATGCGCCACCTCACCGGCCCGCTGGACCAGCTGACCGCCGCCGATACCGTAACAGATGCCGAAGATTACATCTGGGCCACCCTGACCGACCCGGTTCCCCGCCCGGACGCCATGGCCGTGCTGCGTGCCGCTTACCCCAACGCCATGAAGCTGGATTACGCCCCCGGCGGCGCACTGGATACCGGCAGCGATGCCATCCAGCAGGCCGCCCAGCTGCGCACCATGAGCTTTGAAGAGCTGTTTGCCTGCTTTTTTGAAAAGATGCACGGCCGCACCCTTACCCCCGAAGAAACCGCAGCTCTGGCCCAGCTGCGCCAGGAGGCCGGACTATGAAACCTGTACGCCTGACCCTTTGCGCCTTTGGCCCTTATGCCGGAACCTGCACACTGGATTTGACCGGCTTTGGCTCCAGCGGCCTCTTTCTGATCAGCGGCGATACCGGCGCGGGCAAAACCGCGCTGTTTGACGCTATCACCTTTGCCCTGTACGGCGAAACCACCGGCGCTTACCGCGAACCGGACATGCTGCGCAGCGACTATGCCATCCCCACTGATACCACCTTTGTGGAGCTGGAGTTCACCCACCGCGGCCGTACTTATACCGTCAACCGCACCCCGGAGCAGACCCGCGCCAAGCGCCGGGGCGAGGGCGTTACCACGGTTCCCGGCTCTGCCACCTTAGCGCAGGAGCCGGACGCTCCCGTGACCGGTACCAAAGCCGTGACTGCAGCGGTGACAGCCCTGCTGGGCATTGACGCCCGCCAGTTTGCCCAAATCTCGATGATCGCTCAGAATGATTTTGCCCGCCTGCTCAACGCTTCCAGCGCCGACCGGGCCGAAATTCTGCGCCGCGTGTTTGATACCGCCAGCTACCAGCGCCTTGGCAGTGCCGCCCGCACCAAAGCCGGGGAAGCTCTGCGCCAGGCCGAGCTTGCCAACCACACCGTTGTGCAGCTGCTGGCCGCTTTACAGCCTGCCCCTGGCAGCCCCCACACCGGCGAACTTGCCGATGCGCAGGACAGCCGTGACCCCTACCGCGCCCCCGCCGCGCTGGACTGGGCCGCTGAGATGATCGAAGCGGACACCGCCCTGACGGCGGAGCAATCCCAACAGCTGGATACCCTTGATGCCCGCATTGAAGCGCAGTCCGCCGCGGTGGAAGCCGCCCAAAACCGTGCCAAACTGCTGAGCAGTCTGGATGAAGCCCAGGCCAAAGCCGCCGAGCTGACTGCCCAGGCCCCCGCTTTGAATGCGGAGTGGGAAAAGACCGAAGCCCGCCGCCCGGAGCTTGCCGAGCTGGATGCCAAGCTGCAGCGCTTTGCGGAGTGGGAGCCGCGCTATCAAGAGTTGAGCACCGCCGCAGCCAGCGCCAAAACCGCCCGCGCCCAGGCCGAGCAGGCCGCCACGGCGCTGGAAAAAGACCAGAAAACTCTAAGCAGTACCGATACTGCCTTAGCCCAGCTGGAACCGCAGATCACGGCCTGCGGCGAACCGAACGCCGAGCTGGAAAGCTGCCGCAAAACCATTGAGCTGGCCCAAAGCCAGCAGCAGGACTGCCAAGCCCTGTTGGACGATATCCCCCGCCTGCACACCGCGCAAGCCAAATGGCAGCGCACTGCCGCTGAATACCGGCAAAAGCAGCAGCAGGCCGATGCCGCCCAGCATTCCAGCGCCGAGATGCAGCGCGCCCTGAATGCCGCCCGCGCTGGGATTCTGGCGCAAGATCTGGTGGATGGCACCCCCTGCCCGGTGTGCGGTGCTCTGCACCACCCAGCACCGGCAGCCCCCGCCCCCAGCCATGTCACCGAAGCCGCCTGCAACAAAGCTGCGCAGGCAGCGGCGAGCGCTGCGGCGGAAGCTTCCAAAGCCTCCACCGCAGCCGGGGAAGCCAAAGCCGCAGCCCAAACCCAACGGGATACCCTGTATGCGCGTACCGCCGCCTTTCTGGCGCGCCGCCGCCAGCATTATACCGGGCCGCAGGCCGATGCCCTGACCCCGGACGAGCTGCAAACCGCCCTGCAGGCCCAACATGACAGCCTGCGCCGCGGCCTTGCCGAAGTGCATGACCGCATGGCAAATGCTGAATCCCGCAAAAAAGATCTGGAAAAGCTGACCCGCCAAAAAGCCCAGCTGCAAGCCCAGCGCCCCGACCAGGCAAACGCTGTGGAGCAGGCCCGCACCGCACAGGCCAACGCCGAAAAAGCCGCCGCGGAAGCCCAGACCCGCCTTGCCGAGGGGCAGAAAAACCTGCCCTGGCCAGATGCCGCCGCTATGGCCGCTGCCCGCGCCGAGACCCAAAAACAGCGCCGCACCCTGCAAGCCGCACTGGATGCCGCCGCCAAAAGCCGCGATGCTTTTTTCAAAGAACTTGCTGCGGCCCAAAGCGCCGCCCAAACCCTGGCCGAACAGGCCGGGGATACCGCCAGCCGCCCGGACCCTGCCGCCCAGCAGCAGGCCCTTACTGCACTGCAAGCTGAGCGCAAAAACCTGCGCGACCAAAACCAGGCCGCCCTGCACCGGCTGGATACCAACCGCAATGCCCTGACCAACCTAAAAAAAGCCATCACCGCCGCAGAATCTGCCCGCGCCAGCGCCGCCATGCTGGATAACCTGAGCAAGACCATCAACGGCAATCTGACCCAAAAGCAAAAGCTGCCCTTTGAACAGTATGTGCAGAGCTTTTATTTTGACGGCGTGGTCGCCGCCGCAAACCGTCGTTTTACCCGCATGACGGGCGGCCAGTATACCCTGCGCCGCCGCCAGAGCGCCGATATTGCCGCCAAGACCGCATTGGAGCTGGATGTGTTCGATGCCTACACCGGTAAGACCCGCCCGGTCGGTTCCCTTTCCGGCGGCGAAAGCTTTTTGGCGGCGCTCAGCCTGGCTCTTGGCATCAGCGATACCATCCAGGAAAGTGCCGGCGGCATCAGCGTGGATACCCTGTTTGTGGACGAAGGCTTTGGCACGCTGGACGCCGACGCCCTGCAAAAAGCCATCGACACCCTGACTGCCCTTGCCGGTTCCGATAAGCTGGTCGGCATCATCAGCCACGTCGAAACCCTCCAGGACCGCATCCCCAAACAAATCCTGGTCCAAAAGACCAAATGCGGAAGCAAAGCCCAAGTAGAACTTGGTTAATTGGAAGTTAGGAGGGAGGAGTTAGGAGTTTATGGTGCGGCTTGCGCCGCGTATTAAAATCATAACACTCTTATACTCTCTCCGTCTCCTCACTTCTAATTATTGCCGCTTCCAAAAATTCCGTCCTTCAACTCCTAAGGCAATACCGCATAATTCTAAGTGCCGATACGGCGAGCGAGGTGCGGCAGCTGCTAAGCCAAAAGCGCAGATAATACTGGATGCTGCAAAGGTGAGCGCCGCCAGTGGCGGAAAC
>CDYI01001429.1_pt1 | contig 13600 bp, 11 predicted proteins | sample 557711 | NCBI WGS metagenome assembly CDYI01 (sample SAMEA3182054, study PRJEB8094) | gut metagenome | biome: human; feature: gut; material: Stool; isolation source: human stools | place: Canada | collected 2012-11-13 | reverse complement strand
ATGTTCCACATACTCGTTTTATCTTAAAATTTCGACCGAACCGATAATCCCATCTTTGATATGAACGATCTTATTCGTCTGAGTGGCAATATCTCTCTCATGAGTTACGACAACCAAAGTCATTCCTTCTCTATTCACTTCTTTCAACAGATCCATAACCTCCTGGCTCGTCTTACTGTCCAACGCTCCGGTCGGCTCATCAGCCAATATAATCTGCGGACGGGCAATCAGTGCCCTTGCTATGGCAATCCGCTGTTTCTGACCTCCGGATAATTCCGAAGGCAGATGCAAAGCATGTTCTTTAAGTCCCATTTTTTCGAGATATTCCATTGCCTGCATATTTCTTTTTTTACGTGATACATTTTGATAATATAGAGGAAGAGCAACATTCTCCATTGCATTTTTAAAAGATATCAAATTGAATGATTGAAAAACAAATCCGATCATTCGATTGCGATATTCAGCAGCTTTAGTCTCCGATAAATTCTTAATAAGCACATCATTCAAATAATAATTACCCGAGTCATAATCATCCAAGATACCTAATATATTCAACAGAGTGGACTTTCCAGATCCGGATGCCCCCATTATCGAAACCAACTCCCCCTTGCCGATCTCCAAATCGACACCTTTCAGTACATGTAATGGAGAACCATTATGGTAAGTTTTGTGAATTTGCTCAAGGCGTATCATAGTCAAATATTCTATATAATTTTAATCTTAGACGTATATTACAGATCTAAAGGTTGCAAATAATAATTTTTAGTCAAAAAAATATCTGTACAAAATTTTAACAGACTCAAATCTACCTCTTATTCTACTCCACAAATATATAAAATATAAAGTACCATGTAATACATAGTACCATTAAACACAAATAAAACAGCATAATTTAACATTTATGATTAAAAACTATAAAAAAGCCTATAGAAATCGGATCGATGAAAATTCGATAACACCCCAACAGGAAGATAGTCATGTCGATAAAAGCCGTATAAAGCGACTCATAAAAATAAACCGGTACTACAAATTAAATGTTAACCCTCCCAAATATATTTCTTTTCTATATAATAATTGACATAGAATTACTATTTTTGTACTCCTATTAACTACCGAACATGAAGCAATATTTAGATCTTTTACAACGTGTATTGCAGGAAGGAACTCATAAGGAAGACCGTACCGGGACAGGTACGATTAGTGTATTCGGACACCAAATGCGATTCAATATGGAAGATGGTTTTCCGCTATTGACAACAAAAAAACTGCATTTGAAATCGATTATATACGAACTTCTATGGTTTCTTAAAGGTGATACAAATGTCAAATATCTTCAAGATAATGGAGTAAGGATATGGAATGAATGGGCCGATGAAAACGGTGATTTGGGACATATATACGGTTATCAATGGCGGTCATGGCCTGATTATAACGGTGGCCATATAGATCAGATAACCGAAGCTGTGGAAACAATCAAACACAATCCCGATTCTCGCAGGATAATCGTAAGTGCATGGAATGTCGCAGATCTTCCTCAGATGAATTTACCTCCATGTCATGCGTTTTTCCAATTTTATGTAGCAAACGGACGCTTAAGTCTGCAACTCTACCAACGTAGTGCCGACATCTTTTTAGGTGTTCCGTTCAACATTGCATCATACGCTTTGTTATTAAAAATGATGGCACAAGTTACCGGATTAAAAGCCGGAGATTTTGTTCATACATTGGGAGATGCCCATATCTATAGTAATCATATCGAACAGGTAAAATTACAATTGACCCGGGCACCTCGTCCATTACCTCAAATAGAAATAAATTCGAATGTAAAGGATATATTCGGATTCAAATATGAAGATTTTACACTTACCGGATACGATCCGCATCCTCATATAAAAGGAGAGGTTGCGGTATAAGTTTCGGCAAAACTATTTAATAATAACCTAATACAGATAATATTATGCCAACAATTTCTTTAATCGCCGCAGTAGCTGAAGATATGGCTATCGGCAAAAATAAAGAGCTTTTGTGTCATATGCCCAACGATCTGAAACGGTTTAAGGACTTGACCGTAAATCATGCCGTTATCATGGGACGCCGTACATTCGAATCCCTTCCTGACGGGGCATTACCTAATCGCAAAAATTTGGTTCTTACTTCTATTCCCGAATCATTTTATGATAATGCCTTTGCTTGTTCTTCTATAGAAGATGCACTGAATCTATGCGAATCGCAAGATGAAGTTTTTATCATCGGAGGAGCCATGATATACAAACAAACTATCGAAATGGCCGACAAATTGTATATTACGGAGATTCATCATAAGTTTGAAAATGCCGATACATTTTTCCCGGTCATAGATCCTAATAAATGGAAAGAGGTTTTTCGGGAAGATCATCCGGCAGACGAAAAACATTCTTATCCTTATTCCTTTGTTATTTACGAAAAGAAATAATACAAAAACAACCCGGAAACATCTCTCTATATTTTAAGTGATGTTTCCGAGTTTAATCATCTATTTATCAATCAGTCTACAATTTCTGTGATAATTCCTCCATCACGATTAAATTTCAATTTCACCTCCGGTTGGGTTTCAAGATTTACCTCATAGCCATAACTATGCTGGCTGATCTCAACAATAGAAGCATCCGGATATTCTTGGGCGACATACGTCAAAATAGCTCCCGGTAACAGATCATACAAGACAGGTCCTGGAATTTCAACGCCATTTCCATCTACTTCTTGCCATCCGCCATTCCTGTAAAATCGCAATACAAAACCGTTTGCAAGCTCCACTTTATAATGAGGCTCTCCGTCCTCTTTCTCAACAGAAGCCACATCTACCCCGGAGAAATAATTCTCTATAAAATGTCGGCTCTCGACCGGCAAATTATTATAAACGATTTTTTTATCGTCATCATCACACGAGAAAAATATTCCCATGACCGAAAATAATAATATTGTAACTATCCCAATAGATTTCAAATTCATCGTCTTTTCGATTTAGCATTTGTAATACATTGGGATAACAAGGCGGCATGCAAAAGTTTCACGGGATTAAGATTATTTGACTACATTTAAGAGGTTGTCTGAATTTTCCGATAAATAAATATTACCAGGCCATTTTTACGTTTTCACTTGTCAGATAGCCTGCTCTCTCTCGTAAAGACAAAAAAAACGTTTCCTCAAAAACTATCAGACCTGACCCGAATAAAATTTAGACGACAGGTTCTAATCTATAATGAAAAATCCGCATCTTATAAAAAATGCGGATTTCAGACCGATAAAGATCAAGTATCATTACTTGATTCTATTCTCGAAAGTTTCGATTCCTCCTTTTAAGAAATTCAAATAAGCGGAAATATCCTCATTATAAGAATACGGAGGAGCTATAGGATAACCATCGGTATCCAATAAAACATAAAACGGTTGTGCATTAGCACCGAATTTCGACCGTTGCAAATAACTCCAACGATCCCCTACCGTACGAAGCGTACGCATCTTTCCATACTCTTCTATTTTTACCGGTTCAGATAACGGAGTCTTGTCATCTACCATTAAAGTAATCAACACATAATCATTATCGATCATCGCTTTTACGGCCGGATCAGTCCATACAGCAGCCTCCATTTTCCGGCAATTCACACAACCGAATCCGGAAAAATCGATCATAACCGGTTTATTAACTTTCTTGGCATATGCCATGCCCTCATCATAATCCGTAAATTTGGCATGTACTTCATCCTTATAAAGATTAAAATCTTGTGTATTCAACGGAGGAGTAAATGCGCTGATCGCTTTCAAAGGTGCTCCCCATAAGCCGGGAATCATATAAATAGCAAATGCGAAAGAAATAATTGCCATAAAAAGGCGTGGTACAGAGACATATTTTATATCACTGTCATGAGAAAATTTAATTTTACCGAGTAAATAAAATCCCAATAAAGTAAAAATAATAATCCATAAAGTCACGAATACCTCTCTGTCAAGGATATGCCAGCCATAAGCCAAATCGGCAACAGACAAGAATTTTAAAGCCAAAGCCAGTTCTAAGAAGCCTAATACCACTTTTACAGAATTCAACCAACCTCCCGATTTAGGCATCGACTTGAGCATAGAAGGGAATATGGCAAACAAAGAGAAGGGAATAGATAATGCTACTGCAAATCCCAACATTCCGATCGCAGGTCCGGCAATTTCACCCATCGATGCCGCCTGAACCAAAAGCGTACCGATAATAGGACCGGTACAAGAGAAAGATACCAAAACCAAAGTAAATGCCATAAAAGAGATACTCAAAATACCGGTAGTTGCATCGGCTTTACTATCCAGCTTTGTAGTCCATGAAGCCGGCAATGTTAATTCGAACGCTCCGAAAAATGATATGGCAAACAGTACCAACAATGCAAAGAATATAATATTGAATATTGCATTCGTCGCTAAATTATTCAAAGCACTCGCCCCGAAAATAGCCGTAATAATCAAACCTAACACTACATAAATAACGATAATGGCAATACCGTACATAACAGCATCCCTTATCGATTTTTTACGATCTTTCGTACGTTTCAAGAAAAAACTTACAGTCATCGGGATCATAGGCCACACGCAGGGAGTAAGCAAGGCAAGCAAACCTCCGCCGAATCCCAAAAAGAAAATAATCAGAAGCGATCTTTCGGCAGTTCCGCCATTCTCGCCAAAAGCATTGAGCTCATCTATTACCGGAGTCCACAAATCGTTTTCCGAATTCTTTGTGTGAACAGTAGCAGAATCGACAGCAACAACCCGGGCAGCCATAAGTGTATCGGCTTTCAAAATTCCGCTCTTTTGTTCCGGTTCAAATGTTGATTTTATATTTTCTTTTTGTAAAGACTCCGGCTTCGTTGCTTCTGCAGGAGTACCTTTTCCCGTAAAAGTAAACTCCTCAGTCGTCGGAGGAAGACAACTCTGGTCATTACAAGCCATTGCCCTCACATTACCCGTTATAGAAAATGTCGGTGCTGTCAATTTTATTTTCTGAATAAATACGGCCTGCTTTTCATACCAACTGAGTTCCATTTCGAACTGTTTATCATATTTTTTTATCAGACGAGACGACGAGGTTACCCCGCCATCTAAGACCGCACCATGTATCTCATCGAATGAAAATGTTGTTGCCGCAGGTCCTCCATCCGGAATATTCATTCCATAAAGATGCCATCCGTCATCCATATTGGCAGTAAATACAAGCTCTTTTTCAGAATCGGAAATATCCTTTACAGAAAAACGCCAATGTACCGCCTCGATAATTTGGGCATAACTTATAACACTCACACACAAAAGAAACAACAGCGAAAATAATTTCTTCATTATCATTTAGTTTTTTAACTTACATCTCACACTACCGGAATTTTCTGATCCATAGAAAATAACTCTATATAATTAACAGAAAAGCCGAAAAAAAGATTGTTTCAAAACATCTGTAAAACTTATTTTGAAACAATCCAGTCCTACTTTCTACAAAGTTATCTAATGACTGCGGTATTTGATATAATTTCACCTGCTTTATTAACAGTTTTTACAAAATAAATCCGATAACGAGATTTGAAATTTCCTCTTTCAAAATTCCTTTCATCTATTCTACCAATGTATCACAAATATAGAACTTTAAAGATATTTCTATATCTATTAAACTCCTGACAAATAAATCCCGTTTAAATTTTCCGATAAAGTAATTCAGTCAGGCTATAAAAACACGGATGAATCAAATTTGTTTTGTACATTTGTTCTATCAAGATCATAATCGATATATGAAACTCATTCATACGGCAGACTGGCATATCGGACAATCATTTTACGGGTATAACCGAGACAACGAACATCAAATGTTTTTTGAATGGCTGTGTGCTGTAATAAAAAGGGAAAAAGCCGATGCCCTGCTCATTGCCGGAGATGTTTTCGATTCTCCTAATCCTCCGGCCTCGGCACAACGTTTATTTTACCATTTTCTGAGAAAGGCCACTGAAGAAAATCCGCAACTGCAAATCATAATTATATCGGGAAACCACGACTCGGCTGCCCGCTTGGAAGCTCCCATGCCTTTGTTGGAATCGATGAACATCACGATCAAAGGTGTTATAAAAAGAAATGAAGACGGAATCGACTACTCAGATTTGTTAGTTCCCATTTATGATAAAGAGGGAAATATCCTCATTTGGTGTATGGCTGTCCCCTACATAAGACAAGGAGATTATCCTCCTTCAGACAGTTACGCAGAAGGTGTAAAAAATCTGTATAACGCCATATATAACGAGGCCTTGAAGCATGCAGAGCACGACCAAATGATTATCGCTATGGGACATCTGCAAGCCACAGGATCTGAGATTTCAGAAGACGACCAGAGCGAACGTACCGTAATCGGCGGTTTGGAGTGCATTTCTCCCGAAGCCTTTGCTCCCGGCATTTCTTACACGGCTCTCGGCCATTTGCACAAAGGGCAGCGTGTCTCGAAACGAGAAAATGTCCGTTATGCCGGAAGTCCTTTGCCGATGTCTTTCGCTGAAAAAAATTATAAGCACGGTATCGAAGTCATCGAATTAGAGAAAAACAAAATTATAAATATACACCGAGAAATCTTCGATGCACCGATTCCTCTGCAATCGATACCCGAAACAGCCGAACCGATAGATAAAGTTTTACAGGCAATAGATCACATAGACCCGTCTTCAAAAAATTATATAGAGGTGCTTGTATCGGTCGATGGTCCAGAACCGTCTCTTAATTATAAAATAGAACAAGCACTGGAGAATAAGCAAGTACGTCTTACTCGTATTTTGCGAAAATCGACAATCATTTCCGGATCAGGCGAGCAACGGATAATAAATTATGACGAGTTTAAGAAGATCAGTCCTATAGAGATGGCAAAGGAGGCTTTTTTGAAGAAATACGGATCAGAAATGCCCACAGATATAGAAAGCTTGTTAAAAGAAGCAATCGAACAAACGGAGATTTGAGAACATGAAAATATTAGCCATACGAGGAAAAAACCTCGCCTCGTTAGCCGGGGAATTTACAATAGATTTTACAACCGAACCATTATCTTCTGCCGGAATATTCGCAATTACCGGAGCTACAGGCTCTGGCAAATCGACTTTACTCGATGCATTATGTCTGGCTCTATTCGATAAAACTCCCCGCACCGAAGGCAGTTCGGACAGTATATCGGTTTCTGATACCGAAGGACAAAGTATCGGACAAAAAGATCCTCGTAGTATTTTGCGCAGAGGTACGACACATGGATATGCAGAGGTAGATTTCAAGGCATTAAACGGTCTCTGTTACCGTAGTTCTTGGTCGGTGGCACGCGCCAGAGATAAAATAACCGGGAAATTAAAAAATGCCGAAATACGGGTATTCAGACTCGATAATCAAGAAGAAATACAAGGTACAAAAACCGAGATTCTGTCTCGTATTCAAGAACTGCTCGGCATGAATTTCGAACAATTTACTCGATCGGTACTATTAGCTCAAAATGATTTTTCTACCTTTTTAAAAGCTAAACAAAACGAAAAAGCGGAATTGCTGGAAAAACTTACCGGAACTGATATCTATTCCCGTATATCGAAAACTATATACATGCGGGCAAAAGATGCTGAAGAACAATGGCAATTTATGCATAACCGCATTAAAGACATCGAACTTTTGCCGGAAGAAACCGTAAAACAATATTTAACAGAGCAAAACTCGATCATCGAATCTCTTTCTCTTTTGCAAAAACAGCAAAAAAGTATCGAAGAGAAATTGAATTGGATTAAAAACCGAGAAACACTTTTCCTTGAAAAGGAAAAAGCACAAAACGATCTGACAAAAATACGACAAGAACTTCTTGAAGCTCAGCCCCGCTTCAACTATCTGCAACGTATCGACTGCATACAACCGATAAAAGAATACTATCTGAAACTAAAAACAGCAGAAGAACAACATATTAAGGCCAAAATTCTCTATCAAACGTTACAAAAACAACGAAACGAAATTTCAGAAAAATATAAAACAGCAGAAGAAGTTTATAGGCAAAACGAATCTCAACTGAAAAAGATAGAAGATACCTATATTCTTATAGAACCCCAATTAAGAAGGGCTCGTGAACTGGATATACGAATCGAGAACGGGAAAAAACAGACCGACACTCTAAAGTCCGATATAGACAAGATTACAAAAGAATTGGACGCAGAGCAACAAATATATGAAACTCTGCACAAGGATATATCTACAACCGAGACTCAAATAAAAGAGATTAAGAAATGGTTTACCGAACACGAGCACTTTAAAGATATAATCCCTCACATAAGCTTGATTTTGAATTTAATCCACGAAACGGAGATCGCTCGCAACCAGAAATTATCAAATGAAAAGACACTTATATCATTAAATAAAACTCTCGAAGCGCAAGAGAAAAAATTAACGCAAGCAAAAACAGAACGTGAAAATCTGGAAAAACATCTTCCCAAAGAAATCATTTTATGGCGTTCCCGACTTGTCGAAGGCTCTCCGTGCCCGGTATGCGGGAGCATACACCATCCGATAAAACAAAATACCGACACTTCGGAAGAGTCTTTACAATCAGAAAAATTGGAAGAACTCAAAGAAAATGCCGATAAAATGATCTCTTCCCTTTCGGAAGAAATCGGACAAATCTCGATTTCTATCGAGCGATACCGCACTTTAATACAGAACTACGAAACATCGTATAAAAATGCGCATGAAAATATTGCCGGATATTTCGAGACTTTTCCTGATTGGGAAAAGTTACTGCACGAAAAAACACTGGGAAAACTATTAAAAGAAACTGCGTCCTTTTGGCAAATAAAACAAGAATCTCTTTCTCGTTTATCAGAAAAACAAAATACATCGAACGAAAAGCTCTCTGCAAAAACCGATCTTATCAAACGATTGACAGAGACCCGAAAAGAGAGGGAGCGACAACAACTCTCAGAGTCTTCCCGATTGTCTCAACTGCTCGAAGAAAGAAAAAGTTTATTTGAAGGACGACTGGCAAACGATATACAAACAAATTATGAGAAACGAAAACAAGAAGTTTCAAAACAACTCGAAGATTCTCGAAAAACATTAAACGATATTGCCGGAAAACAAGAGCATCTAAACGGTATATCCGCAGCAAACGAACTCGAACTTAACCGGCTTTTACAAGAAATCGAAACGGAAAAGCAAAACATAAAGATATGGATTTCCGATTTTAACCATACCTCGGCTTTCCGTCTCTCGTCAGAAGACTTGCCGGAACTCTTATCACGGTCTCCGGAATGGATTACCCGTGAACGAGAACAATTGGCAAACCTTTCTCGTCGAGAAAGCATCTGTAAAGCAACGCTTATCGAAAGAGAAAACAAACTTAAAACTCACGAATCGAATAATCCGGGAGTTATAAGCACAAATCATGATGAATCTTTGATAAAACAAATTGAAGAGATTAATAACAGTATAAAATCATATCAACAAAGAAATACCGAGATTTCCGTATTGTTACAATCCCACCAACGAAATTCAGAAAAAGTAAAACAGTTTACAAATGAACTCGATCGGTTAAGTCTTGTTTCGGAAAAGTGGAATAAACTAAATGAACTATTAGGTTCTCAAAGCGGTGATAAATTCAAAAAAATCGCACAAGGATATACCCTCGACATATTGTTATCTTATGCAAACAAACATCTGCAAGAGTTATCAAGACGGTATGTACTACAACGCATTCCGGACACACTCGGGCTTCAAATCTCCGACCTCGATATGGGAGGAGAAATAAGATCGGTACACTCTCTATCGGGAGGAGAGTCTTTCCTCATCTCTCTGGCTCTTGCCTTGGGCTTGTCTTCCGTATCTTCGAACCGCATGCAAGTCGAATCCTTGTTCATCGACGAAGGATTCGGTTCTCTCGACATAGATACCCTGCGTATTGCAATGGATGCTCTTGAACGGTTACAAACAGGAGGAAGAAAAATCGGTGTCATATCACACGTGCAAGAAATGACCGAACGCATCGCTGTGCAAATACAAGTAGAAAAAATAAACAACGGAAAAAGCAAGATATCGATAACAGGATAAAAAAGAGATGACAAAACCAAACAGTCTGTAAAAATGTTTATACCATATAAATTCTAAAAACAGATTGTCATGAGTTTTTTATGGTACATATTGATCGGTATTCTCGCAGGATGGGTCGCCGGAAAAATTATGAGAGGCGGAGGTTTCGGATTGGTTGTTAATTTGGTAGTCGGCATTATCGGCGGTTTGCTCGGAGGTTGGTTGTTCGGGCTTTTCGGTCTTATTCCCGTCGGCTCGATCGGTAGCTTTATCACATCCGTAATCGGAGCTATTGTTCTGTTATGGCTGGTTTCATTCATGCAACCCAAACAGAAACAATAAAAATTTCCGCTGAGCTTTCTTTCATTTAGAGCCTGTTTAAAGAAACCCAAAACCTGATTCGGGTAAAATTCAGACGACAGGCTCTTAACTCCGTTCTTAAAAAATAGTCGCATAATTACCTACCTAATTTTACACTTATTTCTTCTCCACGATTATTAATCCCCAATTAATTAAAATATAATTGATCTAATAATCGTCTCATCACATATTTGCAATAATGTTAACCGACAGTTATTTCCGAACTATTATTTCTAATAAATATACTTATGAAAACATGTACATTCAAACAGGCAGCCTCTTTTCTCTTATGCTGTCTCATTACTACGGCTTCTGCCAAAGAAATCTATCTATCATCTAATGGGAAAGACAAAAATGACGGTACAACTCCTGCTACTGCCGTAAAAACCCTCTCAAAAGCTTTATCGCTTGCAGATAAAGGCGACGAAATCAAAGTATCGGGATTTATCGATATTTCTAAAGAGCCGACTTCTGATCAATACGGAAACGGATGCTACAACCTGAAAGGTAACCAAGGAGTAAAATTTCCCAACAAGGCGTTGACTATTACAGGAGATAATCGAGAAACCTGCGGATTTGACGGAAAATCAAATTCCGGAAACGGAACAGGCTGCCTTCGCTTAGATGGTGTATACGACGGATTAACTGTCAAGAACCTTACTATAAAGAATGGTGATCCTTGCGGAGATAAAGGTGGAGGTGCTTATATCCGGGGAGGTAAAATCACATTCGACAACTGTGCTTTCATAGACAATCGAAACTATAAACAGAATAACGGTACTACTCGAGGAGGCGCTATCTATTACGAAGGAAATCATCCGGACTCTAAGTTGACCCTTAACAAATGTATATTTAAAGGTAATCTGAACAAAGAAGGTAGTGATATCTTTTTCAGTAACGGAACATTACTTGCCGACGGTTGTTCTTTTGAAGGAACTGATGCCAGCATATATACAGGATCGGAAGGCGGAGTACTAAAAACTACCACACAAGGAGACTTCAATGACATCGTATTTCGCAACTCGGTTATCAGAAACTATAAAGTAGATACGAATGGTGCGGCATTCAGTCTGAAACATCTCGTAAAAGATAAAAATTTAAATCTCCGGGTTGAGAACTGCCTCATTTACAATAATCAATGCCTGAAATATCAGGGTGGAGTATGCATTGTAGATAACAGCCAACCTTCGGGCACAGATAAAGTAACCTTTATCAATACGACCATGTACGGAAACAAAGCCATGTCCGGTGGAGCTATCATGCTCGACCAAGTTCCCGAGACGACAAGCACATTCGACCTTATCAACTGCACTATCGTAGGTAATGACTCCCAATCCGGCGGAGGGATACGCATCAACAATAGAGCTGTAAATATGACCAAACGCATCTATAACTGCATTCTGGAAGGCAATACCGAAAAAGGAGAACGCCCTTCTGACTTGTCCATACAATATAATGATGTCAACGGAAACGAACTGATTATCAAAAATTCATTTATAGGATCAGAATCCAGCAATAAATTAAGCGACGGCTTTGCCGCCGAAAGCCAAATGAATTATACCCCGAACGGCATATCATGCGGTCTTGTGGAAAATCCGATCGAGTGCATACAAAAACTAAAATGTATTCCTTTAAAAGACAATTCTCAAGCACTAAAAGCCGGGAATGCACAATATTTGAAAGAAGTAGGCGTATATGTCGATCAACTACAAAAAACAAGATCTTATACCGATAACAAGTGTGCCGCCGGAGCAATAGAAAACCCAATCGGTAAAATCGGAAAGTAACTTTATAAATTAAGAGCCTGATAAAATTTAGACTTAGTTACCATTCGGAAGAATCATTCGAGCTCCGGATAGTAACTTTATTCTGCAAATTATTTTTTAGAGCCTGTTTAAATTTTACTCGGGTCAGGTTTTGAGAATTTCTTCCGAGTATGTTTTTCTGTTTTTAAGAGGATGATAGCGAGCTATCTGACGAGGGAAAACGAGGAAAAAGACCGGAAGAAAACGCAAAATGACCTGATAGCATTTTTTTATTGGAAAATTTAGACTGGCTCTTACTATTTCATCTTTCAGAACCTACGAAAAACTAAATGATTATAACACACCCAAAGAAAACAATCCATCAAATATTTTACAATCACTTCAGATTTTCTTTAAAAAATGTCTCTAATTTGTCAAAAGGAATCATATCGGCACGATCATAGAGGTCGATATGGCGCGCTCCCGGTACGATATAAAGCTCTTTCGGTTCAGCAGCCCGCTCATAAGCATCTTCACTGAAATAACGCGAATGCGCATTCTCTCCTATAATAAAAAGTAAAGGACGAGGAGAGATAGTCTCGATATAGTTCATCAGAGGGAAATTAATAAACGATAAATGGCTCGTTTCGGAGAAACCTCCCCGGGCACGAGGATGATGCCCTCGTTTAAGAGCATAGTATTCCCAAAACTCAGCACCTATCGAATCGAGTCCTGCAGGTATCTCTGTTGCGACCTCGACCGGAAATGACGGATTATACTCAGGTTCTCCGGCCTCAAAATCTTTCCAACGCTGCTCACTGAGACGTTCGAGCATCTGATCATATTCAACCTTCGTCATAGAATCTTTCCATCCGTAATGATCTGCACGACTAATATCGTACATACTTGCCGTAGCAACGGCTTTAATACGTTTATCTACCTGGGCCGCCGTAACAGCAAAGCCTCCACCCCCGCAAAGCCCGATCGCGCCGATACGATTTCGGTCAACAAATGATCGTGTACCGATAAAATCGACCGCAGCACTAAAATCCTCGACAAAAATATCCGGAGAAGAAATATGGCGAGGTTCACCGCTGCTTTCTCCATTATAAGACTCATCAAAAGCCAAAGTTATAAATCCTCGTTCGGCAAGTACCATAGCATAAATACCTGCACCTTGTTCCTTCACTCCACCATAAGGTGTTCCTATGACAATTGCCGGGTATTTTTCAGACTTGTCAAAGTCTTTCGGCACATACATATCTGCAGCAATCGTAATTCCGAAACGATTTTTATATCGGACATTCTCAACTTCTACCTTATCACTGACGATAAAAGTCTTATCATTTTTTTGAGCACCAAGCGTATTCATAATTAGCGACATTAAAAATATCAAAAAACATAATTTTCTATTCATCCTATCC
>CDYI01050781.1_pt1 | contig 14206 bp, 10 predicted proteins | sample 557711 | NCBI WGS metagenome assembly CDYI01 (sample SAMEA3182054, study PRJEB8094) | gut metagenome | biome: human; feature: gut; material: Stool; isolation source: human stools | place: Canada | collected 2012-11-13 | reverse complement strand
ACTAATAAATAAAGAATTATTATGTCAAAAGTAACAGTCGTAGGTGCAGGTAACGTAGGTGCTACATGCGCAAATGTATTGGCTTTTAATGAAGTGGCCGACGAAGTAGTATTGTTGGATATCAAAGAAGGCGTAGCAGAAGGTAAGGCATTGGACATGATGCAGACAGCAACCTTGCTCGGTTTTGATACTCGTATCACAGGAGTTACCAACGATTATACAAAAACCGCAGGTTCTGACGTTGTTGTCATTACATCCGGTATTCCTCGTAAACCGGGTATGACTCGCGAAGAATTGATCGGTGTAAATGCAGGGATTGTAAAATCGGTTGCAGCAAGTGTATTAGCACACTCACCCAACGCAATCATTATCTGCGTAAGCAATCCTATGGACACTATGACTTATTTGATTCAGAAAACTTCGGGACTTCCTAAAAACCGCGTAATCGGTATGGGTGGAGCATTGGACAGCTCTCGTTTCAAATGCTACTTAAGCAAGGCCTTGAATGCCAACCCTAATGAAGTGGAAGGCGTTGTAATCGGCGGTCATGGCGACACGACAATGATTCCTTTAACTCGTCTTGCTACCTATAAAGGTTTGCCGGTATCTCAACTTCTCGATGCCGAAACTTTAGAAAAAGTTGCTGCCGACACTATGGTAGGAGGTGCTACATTGACAAAATTATTAGGAACTTCTGCATGGTATGCTCCGGGTGCAGCTGCTGCATACGTTGTTGAATCTATCCTTCACGATCAGAAAAAAATCGTTCCTTGCAGTGTATATCTGGAAGGCGAATACGGACAGTCAGACATCTGCATAGGCGTTCCGGTTGTTTTGGGTCGCACCGGTTGGGAAAAAGTTGTTGATTTCAAACTTAATGATGCAGAAAAAGAGTTGTTCGAAAAAAGTGCTGCTGCCGTTCACAAGACAAACAGTGTACTTCACGAAATCAAAGCTCTCTAAAAATTACCGTATTTTCGATAATAAAAAGCCTGTTTGCAAGTTGCAACAGGCTTTTTCATTAATAGCCTGTTTTAAATCGATAAAATTATATATCCGAATCTTTCGAGTCTTTTGCAAGCTATTTTCTCATTCCGGTACACCACACAGTCAACTGCCGCCTTTAACTTCTTCCGAAAGGAACTCCCAAACCTGACCCGAGTAAAATCTAGCAGGTTTCAAAACCAGATTTTAAACACAAATAACCATTTTTCATACATCAAGGTTAACGGATATTTGTACTTTTGGAAAAATAAGATCAATTGTCACCAACTAATACAAAAGAAATATGCAAATCGAAAAAATTGATTTTTACGGAATGTCAGCCATTCATTTCGAAGCAGGCGGATATGAAGCAATTATGATTCCCGAAATCGGGGCTAATGTCGTTAAACTAAGCCATAAAGCTTCCGGCACAAATATATTGCGAACTCCGGCAGAAGACGAAATAGAGACTTTCAAAGGACGACCTCAAGTATTCGGACTTCCGCTTTTATTCCCTCCTAACCGTATCGAGGACGGAACTTATTCATTCGAGAACCGTACATACAAATATCCGATTACCATTCCCGCTCAGAACAATTACCATCATGGGATCATTAAATCCCAGCCGTTTATAATTACCCGGACAGAAACCGGAAATGACTACGTAGAAATAGAGGCTTCTTATTTCTCTAATTTATTTAATGATCCCATTTATAAACATTTTCCTCATGAATTCATTTGCCGCATGATTTTCCGACTGTCGGCAGAAGGTTTAAAACAAACTACCGTTTTCATCAATCAAAGCAAAGAAAATATGCCTATAGGCATGGGATTCCACACTCCTATCAATGTTCCCTTCACAACAAACGGAAAGCGAAACAACTATAAACTGAAACTGTCGGTGGGAAAACGCTGGGAAATGAGCGAACGTTCGCTCCCGATCGGAAAACTCAACGACTTGAACGAAGAAGAAGCTCTCCTGCGCACCGAGGGTCTTTATCCTTTCGGCAAAGCAATAGAATGGGCTTTAACTAACGAACCGCTATCGATAGACGGAAAAAACTATAACGGAGCGATTCTGACCGATACAGAAAAAGGAATAAGCGTATTCTATGAAACCGACGAGCAATTTAAACACTGGACTCTCTGGAACAACGGTGGCGAAGTTCCCTATGTATGTCCTGAACCGCAAAGCTGGGCAACGAACGCTCCGAACTTGAAACTGCCGGCACAACTCACCGGTTTTCAATTTATAGAACCCGGTAAAGAGTGGAAAGCCGTAACACGGTTATATGTGAGATAGATAATTCATATACGAAAAACAGCCGCCTGAAAAACAGCGGCTGTTTTTCTATTTACAATGACGTTTTGAATAAGATCCTTTTATAAAAGTGTGAATTTGAGTGTATCTTGAACTCTGTATATTTAGTATAATTAATCAAATCTTTTTTGCCTTTCGTCGTTAAAGATTAAATATTTACTGTCCAAAAAGTTGAAATCATTTCTTTTATTGTTGAAAAAAACTAACTTTGTACACGAAAGTCATTAGCAGCAAAAGACTTTTATATAATATTAATTGCGTTTGCAATCTTGTTCTTAATTCAGTGAAACGTAGGAAATTTCATAGATATAACCGAGAACAGATGCGTGGACGTTCACGTTACACGTGGGCGTTTCGGTCTGTTATATCCGGTTTTCCTACGACCGCACTGAGTGGACTAGAAACGTCCACTTTTTGTGTTCGTAGGAAAGAAGAGGGAGCATTAACGCAGATAACACATCTTCTTTATGCAATACAGATTTTTGGATGTCATAAAATACATTATGGCAGCATTATTTGTTGTAGGAATTCATTGCCTGCAATTCAATGTACAAGCAGTTCCTCTATGGGTATATTTTTTCCTTCGCTGGGCAGTTCCTATATTTTTTATTACTTCAGGCTATTTACTTGAACGCAAAACACAAACAAAATCAATCGATAAAGCCAATATAATTTATGAGCAATTTCTTCGTAAAAGTGTTAAACGCTATCTTATTTGAACGGTAATCTATCTTCCAATCACATTGTTTATATTTTGGACCAATGACTACAATTGGGTTATTGACTTGCTTTTCTTCATACGTAATTTCATTTTTGTAGGCGAACAACCTTTCTCTTGGCCTTTGTGGTATACCGGCTTAATATTTTTATTGGTAGGTTGTGGGTATGACCAACTTGATATAGAAAATCTTCCAAAAATTCCTCAACTTTTATGTAAAGCTTGTAAATGGATTTTTCCAAATGCACGAAATGGAGTATTTCAAGGATTAGCTTATGTCTCTACAGGAATGATGATTTTTCATTTACAGAAATATTCATTACGCATAAAATTTATTTTATTTACATTATGCATGAGTGCAAGTGCTCTTGTATTTGTAATTGGAAATCTTACTCCTTTTAGCGGGTTACTTTCAGGTATAGCAGTTTTTGTTGTTGCAATCGAAATAAATTTACCAGAAAAGAAAATCTATACTTGGCTGAGAAAAGAAAGCATTCTGATTTATTTTCTGCACATGTATTTTGTGTTTTTATTATCACGGATATGGGGACATTTTACTTCTGATGTTTATAACCTTTGGCTTTTATGTGCTATACTAAGTACACTAACAGCCTCTATTATAATAAAATTGAGCCAAAAACCATGTTTTAAATGGATTAATGAAATAATATAATGATATTTCAGGCATATTATTTTTGCAACAGCACCGTGGCATAGGCCGAAATACCTTCTTCTCGCCCTGTGAATCCAAGCTTCTCTGTTGTTGTAGCTTTTATAGATATATCCTCTTCATCAACTGCCATAACTTCTGCCAAACACTTCTTCATTGCCGGAATATGAGGATTTAATTTGGGCCGCTCGGCACAAACCGTAATATCTGCATTACCTATTTGGTATCCCTTATCTCTAATCATCTTAACCGTATCTCGCAACAGAATTTTACTATCTATATTTTTATACTCTCCTGCCGTATCCGGAAAATGAAAGCCGATGTCCCGCATATTGGCTGCCCCCAACAAAGCATCGCATAGGGCATGAATCAAAACATCCGCATCCGAATACCCGAGCAAACCGCACGAATGTTCTATGCGAATGCCTCCTAACCAAAGTTCCCGGCCTTCGACCAACCGATGAACATCAAAACCGAAGCCTACCCTTATCTTCATTTGTCTCTTTTATCAACGTCTTCTACGTCCGACTAAATCTTTTATCCCATCCATATCGAACGAAAGGGAAAAACGCAGAGTTTGATCTAACGGGCTACTCTGTGCAGTAGCAACTACATAAGCGGCATCCAGTCGAAGGACCTTAAGTGCAAATCCTGCTCCGAAAGTAAAATATTTACGATTCCCCTTATACTTGTTTTCATTATAATATCCGGCCCTCAGAAAAAATTGATTGTTATATGCATACTCTGCACCTACCGAAAAATTTATCTCTTGAAGCTCTTCTTTAAATCCTCCGGGAGCATCTGAAAACGATTTGAAAATTCCGCTGATGGGAGATGTACTTTGATACTTCTCTTTTGCAGCTTCATAAGCTTCTCTATCTTCGTTTCCCTCTACATCCAGATAATCTTCTTGTCTTGGAGCTGCAGGTACTAACAGCTTATTCAAGTCAAGACTCAACGACAACGTATTATAATCAGCCAAAGGGAAAAGGAAAGTCGTTCCCAAACGCAAGTTCGTCGGCAAAAAAGCGCTGTTATTTCCGCCGTCATACGAAACTTTAGAACCGATATTGGAAATATTAAATCCCCATGACCACTGGCACTCGCTCCGTCCTACAATAGGATAAAAAGTCTGATAACCGGATATATCCGCAGCGAAAGCCGCCGCCCCTTTCATTCCCTCAGTCTCATCATAAGCTAAATCTGAATAGATAAACCGGAAGACGACACCCATTGAAAAACTTTGTGACAATTTTCTGGAATAACCGAGGTCAAAGGCCATCTCATACGGATTTATAGAATTCGTTATATTTCCGCCATCATCTGTAATATTGATCGATCCCAAAGAAAAATAACGCAATGAAGCACTCAATGCCTGTAAATCGCTACTGCCGAATTTCCAATAACCGGCCACATACGCTAAATTAATATCATTGACCAATTTACGCAGCCATGGAGTATAAGATACAGAAACTCCCGCACGGCTGAATGCAAAAGCATATTTTGCAGGATTCCAATATTGAGAGTTCACGTCAGGATCGGTAGCAGCTCCCAAGTCTCCCATAGATCCGCCTCGAGCATCCGGAGCAATACCCAAAGAGGTTACTCCCGTGTTAATCGGATTAAATTTATTCTTAACATCGTTCTGAGCAAACGAAGTAAAACAAGCTCCCAGAAAAGCAATTACCAAAAAACTTCGTATCCGGTTCATAAATATATTTCTCTCTTTTCTATTTTATTTCTCCTTAATAAAAACTGTATTCAAAGGCTTTTATTGTGCAACGACTATGATTTTTTTAGTCTTGGTAGCCTCCTTACTGCCTTCTGTCGAGATATACGCCCGATAAAGATATACACCGGGCGCAACCCGTCTTCCGGCTTTATCGGTCAGATTCCAAACGATTGGTTGAGAAGTCCACATATCGGAAAGTCCGTCATCCGAATAAGTCCATAGTTCTGTACCCATCAAATTATAAATAGACAGCCTTAATTGTATATTCATATTCGGACGATCATGCTTCAAATAAAACTCTGCATATTCCGACACCGGATTTTTTTGAGGATAAAGATCGAATATCTGGGGTTTCATACCCGGTACGACAACAAACGAAGTTGTCTTTTCCGTAGAATTACCTTCCGTATCCCAAACCTTAAACGTCAAAGTATGTGATCCTGCCGGTAAAGACGGTAATTGATACATTACTGTTCCTCGCCCGAATTCACCTACCACCGGATCAAAGTAGTTATTAACAATATATTCTTGAGCCGAAGAATGGTCGATCGTTACCGTCATATTGTGCCCGATACCGATTCCAGAAATATTTATTCCTGATTCATCTTCCACATCGGCAATAAACACAGGCTCTTCATTTACCTTATCGCCATAACTGAATGTCTCGCTATTCAGATACATAGAATGGATAATCGGACCTTCCGTATCCGCCTCGACATCATTATCCATGTCTCCTACGACAAACTGCTCATTCGATCCTTGTGCTTCACGTCCTTGCTCATCATACCCGTACAAATTCAATAATCCGGTCTCCGAGGAGTAATTCAGTTCTACAGGCATTTTAAACTCAAATTCAAACTCTCCGTTCCGAACCGAATCTTTACCGGAATATAACATATTCGCACGTTCATAAAACGTAAAGGGTACATCGCTTTCAAAACCATTCGTCGTTATCTCTTTCTTCGAATCATATAACCGGGGATATACCAAACCGTTAAAGTCTTCCTTCTTTTCGCCTGTAGTATGATCCCGCACTTCTCCTTTCATTTTTACCCAAGAACGTGCTTTCAGAGTCTGTAAATCTGAAGTTTCGTCAATCGGATCTCCGTTAATCTCGGTAATTACCATCTTATATTCAGGATAAGCCAACCGAAGCGCAGGGTCTCCCAAAAGAATAAAATTCAATTTGTTCAGATCTCTTTCATACGGACGAACTCCATCCGAATTGACATATTCGGCAACAGCCTTCTTCGCAACACGCATCACATCTCCCAAGCGGTATCTCGAGCCGTCCGCATCCCGTTCGAAGATATTTTCGATCAACATTTTATTTAGAATGGCATTCTTTTCCATATATACCACTCGAGTCGTCGTAAAAAGGGCGATTCCTCCGCCTTTTGAATTCAGGAACAACTCTTCTCCTCCAGAATTGGATTTGTCATCGAACCGGCTGAAATCGCAAGTTGCCGTAATCCATAACGGAAGACGCTTCAAATAAAGTTTCCGAATATCCGACATTTCCAAAATCTTCTCCGCCGTCCAGCTTGTAGAACTCCCATGCCCGCAAAAATTGATAAAGAGTAACCCATCGTCCAACAAATCGAACATACGTTTCTTTGCATCAGGGTAAGTACCTCCGCTCGCAGAACTTACCCGGGTATAAGCATCGAGATAAACTTTATACGGGAAAAATTCAGGATATTTCGACTCTATTTTATCGCACAACTCATCAGCCAATTCCATATGATCCGAATTATTTCCGTCATCGGCTACAAAACAAAGATTATTTTTCCATACTCCGAAATTTTTGTTTTGTCCATATTCGATTACCTTATCCACGGCAACGGTCGCCTCGGCTAACGTTCGTACCGGGAAACGACCGATACTAATATCCTGTTTATCAGCCAGTAGATTCGCGCCATCCGTGTCTTTCAAAAAACCGAAATAGTCATCCGTTACATAAGACGTACGTTCATCTAAGCTCGACTCTGACTGAAAAGTTAATAAAAACGGATACTTATAGCCTTGCCATTCACTCGTAATCAAACGATTATCATACGTACCGTCTCCAAAAAGCAGCAAATAACGCGGTCTCAAATCTTCATTTCCTTCAGCCCGGTCATAAAACATCTTCATAAAGCGCCTGTACGCTGTCGCATCAGGAGTTCCGGAAGAAAACTCATTGTAAATCTGTTCCGGATATACAATTAAATACGACATATCGTCTTCCGATTCATGGAATTTTCCCAAACGTTCGGCTTGTGAGTAAAATTCCGGCGGAACTATAATAACCAGATCGGCACGGCTGTAACCATGCAAATTCTGGTTCGACACAATTCCTACATACTCAGGAGACGGGAATGTCCGTGCAGCATCGAATGCGACATACTCTTTTAATCCTACCGACTGAGGAACAAACCACAAGCATCCGTCATGTTGTGAACTTTCGATAGATACAGGATTTTGAAGATCGGTTATATCCCAAATCCGAGGATCTGAAGATCCTGATACATTAACGGCATATTTTAATAATGTATTGCGGGATTTCAAATTTCGGAATGCAACGATCCCGTCATAAATTTTCAGATCCCGTTCCATATTCAATCGAATAAAATCGAGTCGCGCCGTAGAGGCCTGACTCCCTTCGAATTGTATCGTAATACGGTCGGGATTATCGGGATCTCTCACCCATGTTTTGGTAGTAGACGTAGAACGTCCGCTTGCATAAGTAGCTTCTTGGCTATTATTCAAAATCGCATAAACCCTATCCTGAGAAGATTGAGAAAGAGAGACATCGTTGTGCTTGATCTTTATCTGTCCGGCAATAGTATTGGAATTTGAGGCCAAAGCTTTAACAACAAAATCGATCTGCATCGAAACCGGAGTCTCCGTAATTCCCGGAATATCGAATGTAAAAGTTCTGATTTGTTCATAAATAAAATCTTCACCATAAAATTTTCGGCCTGTACGTCCTAAATTAATAAGTTCCTGTTCATGCAAAGCATAGTCATTAAAGACATTCACAGTTGTCGCACTCATAGACTCGTTTGCAGAGACTGTCTCCATCGTTCGAGGCTGGTCATCATTTTCGGACAAAAAATAATATCCATACTGTGAATAAGGATTTCTTTCGTGTGTAAACGTCGAACTGCCGGCCGTCCATTTCACGACTCCCTGTGCATAGAAAATCATCCGCTCTCCGTAACGCATCACCGGCACTTCAGGCAAATCGTCGATATAAGGCTTTTGAAAGTCCTCCGGCAGCATTGCTCCGCCATATCCGTAAAGTTTCACTTTTGCCGGATCGACAAATCCCCATGCCCGCAAATCGTCATAAGAAATCTGATATATACCGCTCTCCGATATTCTGATTTTTACCCAATAACCGGAATTTAATTTTGATATTCCGGTATATCGGTCAGACTGTGCATTCAACATTTCCGGGAAAAAGAAAATGCCAAAAGACAGTAACAAAAAAAATAAAACAACGGTATTCTTTCTCATTTTTATAATTCTAAGCAACAGAAATTTCTACCGGTCTATTTCACACGGAAATCCAATACTTTACGGTCTCCCAGAAATCCCTGCAAATGATCGTCTATCGCCACCGGTCCTACACCTTTCGGTGTTCCCGTATAAATCAGATCTCCTATCTTAAGCGTATAAAAACGACTTACATACGCAATAATTTCATCTACCGGGAAAATCATATCTATTGTATTTCCCTGCTGTACCGTTTCTCCGTTAATTTGCAATGAAAAGGCAAGATTTTGTATTTCTCCAGCCTGATCAAGCGAGACAAAATCTCCGACAACTGCCGAAGAATCAAAACCCTTGGATATTTCCCACGGAGCTCCTTCACTTCGCAGCCGGGATTGTAAATCCCGTGCCGTAAAATCGATGCCGACAGTAACAGCATCATAATAACGGTGAGCAAAACGCGGAGCTATATTCTTTCCCAACCGACAAATATGAACCACGATTTCTGTTTCATATTCTATTTTGTTCGAAAAATCCGGAAGAAAAAACGGCTTGTGATCCTTTAATAAAGCCGTTTCGGGTTTCAGAAATATAACCGGTTCTTTTGGTAATAACGTACGATTCATCTCTTTATTGTGATCGAGATAATTCCAACCTACGGCAATAATTTTCATTCTGAAGTATTTATAAGATTTCCGGAATAAAAAACCGGAAAGTATTTTTTATTTTTTAAGATTATTCAGTCTATTGAACATAACGGCAAGGTGTGCATAAATAGAAGTATTCTGAACGACAATATGTTTTGGCACACGTATTCTGAACGGAGTAAAATTCCAGATAGCCTTAACTCCTCCCGCGATCATACTTTCAGCAGTCTCCTGTGCACGTTCTACCGGGACCGTCAAAATACCGATGTGCGCATTCAACTCTTTTTGCCGTTCCTCAAACTCCGACACATGATATACCGGTATACCATTAATAAAAGTTCCTGCCAACTCTTCTTTTATATCAAATCCGGCAATCACATTCATTCCGTACTGCGCCAGACCCGAATCCTGAAGCAATGCAGCACCCAGACTGCCGACTCCGAAAATGACAGCCTTATGAACATCTGTGAATCCGAGAAAATCTTCCAACACCGAAACTAAAGACTCCACCTCATATCCTACACGGGTCTTACCCGATATGTTGATAAACGAAAGATCCTTAGCTATCTGTGAAGCATCGACATTAATATCTTTCGATATTTGCGTAGAAGACACATATTCGACCCCTCTGTCTTTAAGGAGTTTTACATACGCTAAATACCAAGGCAACCGCCTCAAAGACGGCTCAGGCAACTTAATCGTTATCTTTGAATTATCTCCAGCCATTCATCTGTTGTTTTCTGAATAATACAAAAGTAATAAATTTTTTCGTAAACTATATATTTTGTTTGGCTACGTTCACGATCTGTATTAAATTTGAAAACAAATATACCGTATATCGGCTACAACCCGATAATCTCATTCTTTAAAATAGCGAACAATGGCAAAAAATAATAATGACTGGAAAGATCGCCTGAATGTCGTTTATTCGACAAATCCCGATTTTTCGTACGATACCGGAGAAACAGAAGAACCGGAGACTCAAGCTCCGGAAAAACAACCGTTGAAAATACAACTCGACAAACGTAACCGAAACGGAAAATCGGTAACGTTGATCACAGGATTCTCCGGGAAAGAAGAAGACCTCAAAGAGTTAGGAAAAACATTAAAGACAAAATGCGGAGTCGGAGGATCAAGTAAAGACGGAGAAATCCTTATACAAGGGGATTTTCGTGCTAAGGTATTGGAAATTCTGAAAAAAGAAGGCTATACGAAAGCCCGGATTATTTAGAGTCTAAATAAATATCGATATGCTCCATGTTTACAGAGCTTCAGCCGGGTCGGGGAAAACCTATAAGCTGACATTAGAATACCTCAAATTGTTATTATCTCCTGTTCGTCCCAATAACGAACCGATATTGCCATCGGAACGGAACAAGGCTTTTCAACATATCCTTGCCGTAACCTTCACCAATAAAGCGACAGAAGAGATGAAGCGGCGCATTATCGAAAAACTAGATATTCTGGCTCATCGAACTTCCGAATCGGAATATTTAAATGACCTGTTGGGGCAAGACGGAATCCCGGCAAGCATCGAAAAACTTCAAAAAAGAGCTTCAGAAATTTTATTTACCCTTCTGCACGATTTCTCGGGTTTCAATATCAGTACTATCGACAAGTTTTTTCAACAAACGACACGGGCGTTCACTCGAGAAATCGGTTTGCAAGGCGGATACAATACCGAAATAGACAATAGTCATGTGCTTACGGAAGCCATAGACCGGATGTTTTTCGATCTCGAAAATCCTGAAAATAAAGATTTGCTAAACTGGCTGATCCGATTTTCCGAGGAGCAGGTCGAAGGAGGAAAAAGCTGGGGAATACAACGAAATATCGTCCAGTTGGCACAAGAAATATTTAAAGAAGAATATAAATCACACAGTTCGGAAATACGCCATTTCATGGCGGATAAAGATCTATTAAGAGCATATATCAAAAAACTGAATATCATAAAACAAGACTTCGAGTCCGAAAGTCGGAAAATAGCAAGAAAAGCCACCGAAATAATGAAAAAAGCGGGACTACCTCCTGAAGACCTGAAAGGCGGTAACCGTTCTCCGTTTAAAGAGTTTTCCAAATGGGCGGACGGTAACATAAAAGAACCGAACGCTTCATTTACACAACTATCCGACAATATCGAAAACTGGACGACAAAAAAAACTTCTCCCGACATTATTACAAAAGTTCGGGAAATATATCCGGAATTAAACGAATATATCAAACAGATTATCGCTTGCTATAACGCTTATCCATTTTATATATCGGTAATGGAAACACGCCGCTATATTTACACATTAGGGATTTTGAGCGACATCGACAAACACATTCAGACATACGAAAAAGAACACAATATCCTTCTTTTGTCCGATACCACCGAATTGCTCAACCGAATCATCGATGGTAGCGATACGCCTTTCGTATATGAAAAAACCGGGAACCGGATCGACCATTTTATGATCGATGAATTTCAAGACACCTCTCGGATGCAGTGGAATAATTTCTTTCCGTTGATTAAGGAGAGTAATGATAAAGGCGGCCGTAACCTCATCGTGGGGGATGTAAAACAAAGTATTTATCGATGGAGAAATTCAGACTGGAAACTGCTGAATGACGAACTGGGCAACCAATTCAAGAAGCCGGAAGAACTGAACGACCATGTATTGGGGACGAACTGGCGAAGTTGTATAAATGTCATACAGTTCAACAATTCGTTTTTCAGGAAAGCATCATTCTTACTTCAAGAATCTTTACAAAAAGAAATAGCCGATACTCCCGCCAATGTACACATCGACTCCGAATATGCCGAGAAGATCGGGAAAGCATACCGAGATATATACCAACATATATCCCCTAAAAATAAAGAAAAAAAAGGCCATGTAAAAGTAATGTTCTTGGAAACCGAGACGGAAGAAGGAGAAAAAATAGATTGGAAAAATCGGGCGACAGAACTACTTCCGCAAACCTTAAAAGAACTTCAAGATAAAAATATCTCGTTAAAGAACATTGCCATTCTGGTCAGAAGCAAAGCTGAAGGCAGCCTTGTTGCAGATTGTCTTTTAAAAGCCAAAGCCGAGAATAACGATTCTACATATCGCTTCGATATTATTTCGGACGAAGCTCTTTTCATCCACAATGCCCCGATTGTCAAACTGGTAATCGGTATTTTAAACTACCTGCAAAATCCAGAGACGGAAATAAACCGGATACTTGCCGTATATGAATATTCGACAACGCACCGGAATCTCCCTCCGGAAACAGCTCTCGCCTCTTATTTTGCAGAAAAGGAGAAAGAATTATCGCATCATTTCGATCCTGAAATCGTCAGGGAACTCGAACAATTGAGAAACACGCCATTATTCGAAATGTGCGAAAAAATTATCAGTTTGTTTCCTCCCTCCGGAGAACGAAATGAAAGTATATTCATTCAGGCATTCCAGGATATCGTACTCGACTATACAACAAATCATTCGGCCGATCCCGCCTCTTTTTTACAATGGTGGAACGAACAAGGGATAAAGAAAACCATAACAACACCCGACTCCCAAAATGCAATTCGTATCATGACGATCCATAAATCGAAAGGATTGGAATTCAAAGCCGTTATCATCCCGTTCTGCGATTGGGAAATCGATCACAACCCGCATCACGAAAACATACTTTGGTGCAACCAAAAAGAACCTCTGGATGACATTCCGCTTGTCCCGATACGTTATGGATCGATCTTGAAAAAAAGCCTTTATGCCGATGCATACTTCAACGAAAAGATGCACGCCTACATCGACAATCTCAACATTGCATATGTAGCTTTTACCCGGGCGGAAGACGAACTGTTGCTCTTTACTCCGAAACCTAAGAAAGAAGGGACTTTCGGCTCTCTTTCCCGATTGCTATATTATTGTGTCAATCCCGAAAATGAAATAAACTGTCCGGAGGAAAAAGACAAACCGATAATCGATTTATCTGCCTATTATGATCCTGAAAAGAACTGTTATGAAGCCGGAGAGACATGGGAAAATCTACAAACAGCAAAAGAAAAACAGAAAATTAAAACAATGCCCGAATATCGGTCTGCCGATCCCGGCAAACGTCTTCAACTACGACTACATGGGAAAGGCTATTTCGGAGACAGTCACGAACGGCAACACGGCAATCTCATGCACGAAATTCTCAGCAACGTCCGCTATGCAGAAGATATTCACAACGCCGTTTTACCATATATATTTAACGGGCAACTCAGCCATGAAGAAGGAGTCGTCTTAGAAAAAAAATTAAAAACATGGTTAGATCAACCTGAAGTTGCTCCATGGTTTTCTCCCGATACACAAATTATCAACGAAACGGAAATTTTACAGCAAAAAGGGACATTCCTCCGTCCGGATCGGGTAGTCATTTCCGGAGAAGAAGTTTCTGTAATCGACTATAAATTCGGGAATATTCAGAAAAAAAGCTATCATAAACAAGTGATCCGGTATATATCCCTCATAAAAGAAATGGGATTCTCCCAAGTAAAAGGTTATATCTGGTATGTCGAATTAGGGAAAATCGTATCGGTATAAACTGAATATTACTATCTCCAACTATATGGGAATGGTAAAATGCGTAAAATAAAAAGCTAAATATTTAAATTACGAAGAAAATAAAGATAACATAGTAG
>CDYI01040201.1_pt1 | contig 14348 bp, 10 predicted proteins | sample 557711 | NCBI WGS metagenome assembly CDYI01 (sample SAMEA3182054, study PRJEB8094) | gut metagenome | biome: human; feature: gut; material: Stool; isolation source: human stools | place: Canada | collected 2012-11-13 | reverse complement strand
TCAATGTTTTCGCCTTCTTTTACAGGTACTACAATCATTTTGTTATTATTAATATGTTATTGGTTAAAAATTTCCGCAGTCAAATTGCGCCGCAAAATTACACATACTTTCTTTATTCACAAAACTTTCGGCAAATATTTCTCAAAAACTATTCATAAACAAATCATTAACCACGAAAAGTTAGTACCTTTGAAACTCTTAAATATGTCTATAATTAATATAATAAGGTATGAAACAGAGTATAAAAGAGCGTCTACACGCGCTACGGATGACATTTCATCCTAACCATATCAAAGCGTTCATCATTCCCAGTACCGATCCGCACCTGAGTGAGTATGTAGCTCCTTACTGGATGTCCCGTGAATGGATTTCCGGTTTTACGGGTTCCGCCGGAACAGCCGTTGTCTTAATGGATAAAGCCGGATTGTGGACAGATTCCCGATATTTTCTACAAGCGGAAAAGGAATTAGAAGGCAGCGGTATTACATTATATAAGGAGATGTTACCGGAAACCCCGAGCATCACAGCGTTTCTCTGTCAGAATCTAAAGCCGGGAGAATCTGTGAGCATTGATGGAAAAATGTTTTCTGTGCAACAGGTGGAACAGATGAAGGAGGATCTGGCGCCATATCAGTTACAGATCGATATGTTTGGCGACCCGCTGAAAAGCATATGGAAAGACCGTCCTTCCATGCCCGATGCTCCGGCCTTCATCTATGACGTCAAATATGCAGGAAAAAGTTGTGAGGAAAAAGTTACCGCTATTCGTGCTGAACTGAAAAAGAAAGGTATTTATGCCTTATTCTTGTCCAGTCTGGACGAAATAGCATGGACTCTTAATTTGAGAGGAAGTGATGTACATTGCAATCCGGTTATAGTGAGTTACCTGCTGATTACTCAGGACGATGTGATTTATTTTATCTCGCCGGAGAAGGTTACCCAAGAAGTAAGCGAGTATTTGAAAGAGCAGAAGGTCAGCCTGAAGAGATATGATGAAACAGAGGCTTTTCTGAGTTCTTTTACAGGAGAAAGCATACTCATCGATCCCAGAAGAACGAACTATGCAATTTACACATCCATCAATCCTTCATGTAAGATCATCCGTGGCGAATCCCCCGTGACGTTACTGAAAGCAATTCGTAATGAGCAGGAAATTGACGGCATCCACCATGCGATGCAACGGGATGGTGTGGCACTTGTCAAATTCCTCAAATGGCTGGAAGAATCAGTACCTTCGGGCAAAGAGACCGAATTAAGTGTAGACCGGAAGTTACATGAGTTCCGAGCAGCCCAACCTCTTTATATGGGAGAAAGCTTCGATACAATCGCCGGATACAAAGAGCATGGAGCAATTGTGCACTATTCAGCAACACCGGAAAGCGATGTCACGCTTCAACCAAAAGGTTTCCTTCTGTTGGATTCGGGAGCACAATATTGGGACGGAACTACCGATATCACCCGCACCATTGCATTAGGTGAACTGACGGAAGAAGAAAAAACAGACTATACCTTAATATTAAAAGGTCACATTGCATTGGCAATGGCTAAATTCCCTGCCGGAACACGCGGTGCTCAGCTCGACGTATTGGCCCGTATGCCTATCTGGAGTCATGGAATGAACTTCCTACATGGCACGGGACATGGCGTCGGACATTTTCTGAGTGTTCACGAAGGACCTCAAAGTATCCGTATGAATGAGAATCCTGTTGTGCTGCAACCCGGCATGGTCACTTCCAATGAACCCGGTGTGTATAAAGCAGGCAGCCACGGGATACGCACCGAAAATCTGACGCTGGTCTGCAAAGACAGAGAAGGAATGTTTGGAGAATACCTTAAGTTTGAAACCATCACCCTATGTCCTATCTGCAAGAAAGGTATCATCAAAGAGATGCTGACGGCAGAAGAAATCAAGTGGTTCAATGACTATCATCAAACCGTTTACGATAAACTTTCTCCCAGTCTGAACAAAGAAGAAAAGAAATGGTTGCAAGAAGCAACAGAAGCTATTTAAAACTGTTTCCGTGCGACATCTGAGCCTAACACGAGGGAGGATGTGTCAAAATGGAAAAGTATTCAATAAAAACATCATCAAAAACAATATATTTTATGGCTTTAATCAAATCAGTTCGAGGTTTTACTCCCGAAATTGGAGAGAACTGCTTTTTGGCAGACAATGCAACTATTATAGGAGATGTAAAAATAGGAGATGACTGTAGCATCTGGTTCTGTACAGTATTGCGTGGTGACGTCAATTCTATACGGATAGGCAATGGAGTCAATATTCAAGATGGAACCGTGCTACATACTTTATATGAGAAATCAACCATTGAAATCGGTGATCATGTTTCGGTAGGACATAATGTGACCATTCATGGAGCAACTGTTAAAGATTATGCACTCATAGGAATGGGATCTACCATACTGGATCATGCTATAGTGGGCGAAGGAGCCATCGTTGCCGCCGGCTCTTTGGTATTGAGTAATACAGTAATAGAACCCGGAAGTATCTGGGGCGGAGTACCCGCTAAATTTATTAAGAAGGTAGACCCTGAACAGGCGAAGGAGCTAAACCAAAAAATCGCTCACAATTACCTGATGTATTCTCAATGGTATAAATAGAAAAAACAGCCTTCAGCCCTTTCAGCTTTTCTCGCAAACGACTTGCCAGAAGGGGATAGCGGCTGAAGGCGTGCTTTTACACCCCTTCTCTGACATGCTCTATGAAAGGGTAAATAGTTTCAGCCCCTTCAGCCGGAAAGATAAAATATTCGGAAACTACTAACTTCCGTCTCAATAGAGCCTGTATTGATCCCAAACAAAGGTTCTATCAGGAACAAACAGAACCTCTGTTTGAGGCAAACGAAGCCTCTGTTTTTTTTCTGAACTATAGATCGGTTTATTCATTTTAAATAACCCGGTATACTATCCATTTTCACTTCGGAGGCGGGTAACCTTCATCTCGGTGGTGAATGAAACTCATCTCCGAGCCTACAGAATTCAGCCCGTATGCTAAATGGCTATAACTTGCAGACAAAGTAGCCACAGCCAGTAAATTATGAATTTATATATGACCGAGGCTGAAAGGGGCTGAAACCACTCCCCCCTTCTCTAAGCAATCTGAGAAGGGGTATAAAAGTGTTCCTTCAGCCGCTCCCCCCTTCCGGCAAGTCGTTTGCGAGAAAAACTGAAAGGGCTGAATGCAGAAAGTATCCAAGTAGTAGTATGAACTAATAGCTGTACATCTTTCATTCAAATGTCGTACATCTTCGACTCAAACGTTGTACCAGAATCAAACAACTCAAGTACTTGCCACGAGCAAGTCTTGTACTTATCGGGAAGTACTCTAATACAAGTTTGGCTCCTATCATCTCTTAAACCATATTCATGCAATACCAAGCAGCTATATCAACAAGAACTCTACTATATAATCATATACAAAAAACATGGAAAATACTCATAGAAAATATAGCCGGAGATCACTATTGGCTAAACAAAGAGCAATGGAATTACTTATGGAAGCAGTTTCAGATGACAGGGCTACCGATGTACCTGATAATGGATAAGCAAGGAAACATCGTGAAACGTTTCACTCACATCACAGCTAAAGAGCTGAAAAATTTATTGGAACAAGAAATCAATAAAATATAAAAGCTATAAGCATTCACCGAAAGCAAAACTCCACCTTAAGAAATTCAAGCTGAAAGTTACATAGCCGGAAAACAGCTTTAAAAGAAAATCCCCCTATTTTAGCCTTATCCATAATGGAGTACTAAAATAAGGGGATCATTATTCTTATATATCAATCTCTAAAAGTTAATCATGTGCATAATCTTTTCCGTAGCTCCGGCATTACTGGTCACATAATAACCGGCATTCGCACCGGTTTCACGCATGAAAACATCGTCTGTCTGGAATCGGTCCAGCAAGGCTTTGAGTTCATCATAATCCTTTATTGAGTATGCGCCTTTGGCTTCGAGCAATCGGATCGCCTCCATAAACTTTTGATATTTCGGTCCGAATATGACAGGAATACCATATACAGCCGCTTCCAGCGTATTATGAATGCCGACACCAAAACCACCTCCAATATATGCCACTTCTCCATAACGATAAATAGAAGATAGCAGTCCGAAGCAGTCGATAATCAAACAATCAACTTTCAACACATTCTTTTCGTCAGCACGAGTATAGCGTACATAAGGACGTTTCAACTTACTGATTATTTCCACCAGATGATTTTCATCAATCACATGCGGAGCAATAATCAGCTTCATTTCCGGATGGCTGTTGAAATACTCCAGAAACAAATCCTCATCCGGTCCCCAAGAACTGCCCGCCACAAATGTAAAGGCATTGTCTCCTTTAAACATTTTCACCAGCGGAAGGTCTTTGGCCTCTTCGCGAATCTGCAACACACGGTCGAAACGAGTATCTCCCACCACTGTCACACGACTGATACCAATCTTCGACAAATAGCGTTTGGAGGCCTCATTCTGCACAAACAAATGATCGAAATCTTTCAACACATTGCGATAAGTTCCTCCATACCATTTAAAGAATATCTGATCACGACGGAAAATGGAAGATACGCTATATACTGGAATACGACGTTTATGAAGTTCATCCAGATAATTCTTCCAGAATTCGTACTTGATGAAGAACGCCATGCAAGGGTTTGCAATATCCAGGAACTTCTTCACATTCCGCGGTTTATCAAACGGCAGATAGCATACAATGTCCGCTCCCCGGTAATGCTTGCGCACTTCGTAACCGGAAGGAGAGAAAAAAGTAAGCAATATCTTATAATTGGGATATTTTTCCCGAATCATTTCTATTAATGGACGCCCCTGTTCAAACTCACCGAGCGAAGCAGCATGAAACCAGATATACTGTTCTCCTTTCTCCACTTGTTGACGTAAAAGCTCATATACCACCCAATGCCCCTTCATCATTTTTCGGGGTTTACGGCTAAACGGGGCAGCTAAATGAACCAGAAGGTCATAAATAACTATTGCCAGGTTGTAAAGCATAATTTACAAGTCCTAATTATTTAAGTACCTCTACGGCACGCTTCATACGAGCCAATGTCTCTTCCTTGCCCAGTACCCAAGAGATATCGAACATGTGCGGACCTTTTCCTTCGCCCACCAGCGTCAAACGGAAAGCATTCATTATATTACCCGTGTGGTAACCTTTCTCAGCAATCCAGTCCATCACTACTTTTTCCTGGCCTTCAATGCTGAAATCTTCAATGCCGGCAATGACTTCCGCCAATTCCGTCATACATTTTGCAGAGTCTTCCTTCCAGCGTTTCTTTACTGTCTTTTCGTCATATTCAGCAGGAGCTACAAAGAAGAAGCTACATACATCCCACAGTTCCTTGATAAAACTTACACGATCTTTCATCATACCAACTACCGTAACAACCTTCTCGAAAGGAGCTTCCACGCCATGCTCTTTCAGCACAGGCAGAAACAGTTCGGCAATCTCTTCATTCGGTTTAAGCTGGATATACTGATGATTGAACCAAATACCTTTTTTATAGTCGAATTTAGCCCCCGACTTACTGCAACGATGGATATCGAACAACTGTATCATCTCATCCATAGACATTACTTCCTGATCGTTGCCCGGATTCCATCCCAATAAAGCCAGGAAGTTAATCACCGCTTCGGGCAAATAACCTGATTCACGATATCCGGAAGACACTTCGCCCGATTCCGGACGCCATTCCAACGGGAATACAGGGAATCCCAGGCGGTCGCCGTCACGCTTGCTCAGCTTACCGTTTCCTTCCGGTTTCAGCAGCAAAGGCAGGTGGGCAAATTCCGGCATCGTATCTTCCCAACCGAATGCACGGTATAACAGTACGTGCAACGGAGCTGAAGGCAGCCATTCTTCGCCACGGATTACATGAGACACTTCCATTAAATGGTCGTCTACGATATTGGCAAGATGATAAGTAGGCAATTCATCAGCCGACTTATAGAGCACCTTATCATCCAGAATAGATGAATTAATAACTACTTCACCACGAATCAAGTCATTCACGTGAACATTCTCGTTCGGCTCGATTTTGAAACGAACCACATATTGCTTTCCTTCAGCAATCAATGCGTCCACTTCTTCTTTCGACATCGTCAGAGAATTACGCATCATCCCACGGGTAGATGCATCATATTGGAAGTTAGCAATTTCCGCACGCTTAGCGTCCAGTTCCTCGGGAGTATCAAAAGCTATGTATGCTTTGTCATTGTCCAGCAAAATCTGCACATATTTCTTATAAATTTCGCGACGTTCGGACTGACGGTACGGGCCATGTTCTCCACCGAAGCTCACTCCTTCGTCAAAGTGGATACCCAACCACTTGAATGACTCGAGTATGTACTCTTCCGCTCCCGGAACAAACCGGTTAGAGTCAGTATCTTCAATACGAAAAATCAAGTCTCCGCCGTGTTGACGCGCAAACAGATAATTATACAAAGCTGTACGCACACCGCCGATGTGCAATGCTCCCGTAGGACTCGGAGCAAAACGAACTCTTACTTTTCTTTCTGCCATAATTTGGGTTAGTATAGGTAAATCGTGGCAAAATTAAACCTTTTTTTCCACACTATTGTTTTTTTTTGTACTTTTCGCAAAAATTTCAATGCGTATGGAACATATGAAGAAAAAAAAGAGGTTCTCACGAAGAGATCTATTATATAAATCATTGCTGTTTATAGTCACAGTGACACTGATTGTCTATTTCCTGCCACGTGACGGGAAGTTCAACTATCAGTTTGATATCAACAAGCCTTGGAAGTACGGACAACTGATTGCAACTTTCGACTTTCCGATCTACAAAGACGATGCAGTAGTGAACCGGGAGCAGGATAGTCTGTTGGCTTCCTTCCAACCCTATTATCTGCTCGACAAACAGATTGAAAAAGATGCAATCAGTAAGTTAAAGGAGAATTACCATACTCATCTGAAAGGTATACTCCCTTCCGTAGATTATCTGCGATACATCGAACGGACATTAAAAGAAATATACGGGGCAGGTATCGTATCGACAGAAAACATACAAAAACTCCACAAAGACAGCACATCGGCTATCATGATCATCGATGATAAGCTTGCTAACTCCAAGCCTACCGATAATATATATACGGTCAAGAAAGCCTATGAATACTTGTTATCCGCAGATACGACCCACTTCAACCGTGAGATTCTGAGACAATGTTCCTTAAACGAATATATCACTCCTAATCTTACCTTCGACCAGCAACGGACGCAGACCGCCAAAGAAGAAATGCTTAATAATTATTCCTGGGCAAACGGATTGGTTGTCAGCGGACAGAAAATTATAGATCGTGGAGAAATCATTAGTCCGGAAACTTATAACATACTGGAATCATTACGCAAAGAGTCCATCAAACGCAGTGAATCCATCGATCAGAGCCGTCTGATTCTTGCCGGACAGATTTTATTTGTCGGCATGCTGATGCTTTGCTTCATGCTCTATCTCGACCTGTTCAGGAAAGATTATTATGAGCGCAAAGGCAGCCTGTCGTTATTGTTTACACTGATTGTATTCTATAGTGTGGTAACCGCTTTCATGGTAACACACAATATATTCAATGTATATATGATTCCGTATGCGATGCTGCCCATCATCATACGAGTTTTCCTTGATTCGCGAACGGCTTTCCTGACGCATGTCATTACGATATTGATCTGTTCTATATCACTGCGTTTTCCGCATGAGTTTATTCTGACGCAGTTAGCTGCCGGATTAGTTGCCATATTCAGTTTAAGGGAACTCTCACAGAGATCACAACTCTTCCGTACGGCATTATTGGTGATACTGACTTATGCAGCCATCTACTTCGCTTTTGAGCTAATGACTGAAAACGGACTTGCCAATGACTTTTCGAAACTGAATGTCCGGATGTACACCTATTTCATTATCAATGGTATCCTGCTGCTGTTTACATATCCGCTGTTGTTCCTGTTGGAAAAAACATTCGGCTTTACTTCTAATGTGACTTTGGTCGAACTTTCAAATATCAACAGCGACCTCCTGCGGCAAATGTCCGAAACAGTGCCCGGAACTTTCCAGCACTCTATGCAGGTAGCCAATCTGGCAGCAGAGGCAGCCATCCGTATTGGAGCGAAAAGTCAATTAGTACGTACCGGAGCCTTATATCATGATATTGGCAAGATGGAGAATCCGGCCTTCTTTACAGAAAACCAGTCGGGAGGAGTCAATCCTCATAAGAATCTGAATTACGAACAGAGTGCTCAGGTCGTGATCAGTCACGTGACAGACGGGTTGAAACTGGCAGACAAACACAATCTGCCGAAAGTAATCAAAGACTTCATCAGCACTCATCATGGACGAGGAAAAACGAAATTCTTCTATATTTCATGGAAAAACGAACATCCGGACGAAGAACCGAATGAGGAGCTGTTCACTTATCCGGGTCCCAATCCTTTCTCAAAAGAGACAGCCATTCTGATGATGGCGGATGCCGTTGAAGCCGCTTCACGCAGCTTACCGGAGTATACCGAAGAAAGTATAAGCAACTTGGTCGACAAAATCATTGACTCCCAAGTTGCAGAAGGTTACTTCAAAGAATGCCCTATTACTTTCAAGGACATTGCGACGATTAAGGCAGTATTCAAAGAAAAGCTGAAGATTGCTTACCACACCCGGATCAGCTATCCTGAGCTAAAGAAGTAAGCAGGCCGGCACAGGCATCTTCGAGCACATCCAGCACATACTCAAATCCTTCGGCCCCTCCATAGTAGGGGTCGGGGACATGATCGGCAGGAATACGGGTACAATACTCCGTCATACGGTGAATCTTTTTCCATTCTTCCATAGAAGGAGCTTTCTCTTTCAGATCGTCTATGTTACGGTCGTCCATGCCAATAATCAAATCAAAATTATAAAAATCCTCCGTTCGTACCGGACGGGAGCGATGAACCAGTTGATAACCACGACGGGCAGCATGGGCACGCATCCGGCTATCCGGCAATTCACCCTGATGATATGACAGGATTCCCGCGGAATCTATCACAAACTCTTTTTCCAGTCCGGCTTCTTTGATCAGGTGAAGCATTACCCCTTCTGCCGTAGAGCTACGGCAGATATTTCCTAAACAGACAAACAGTATTTTCTTCATCATTTACTTTTAATAATTGGCAGAATTAATTCGTCTCTGCTATATTAAAACGAATTCAGTATCTGATTCGCCCGGTTCACGGTAACAGCTGCCGGTATTTCCGGCATGGCCCCCAGTCTGAACGGAGCTAACATTTTCTCTATTTTCTTTAGTCCGGCTTTATCTCCCTTTTTCTCAAATTCCTGGCGGAGAATCGTTATTTTTTCGTGTGCCTGAATACCTTCGATCAAACGTTCGAAACGGATACAGCTACGAGCTCCCGGATATACCAGATAAGTATCTCCAGCCGCCCAGGTACGGAAACGTGAATCAAGCAATGGTTCCAAAGGCCAGCTATTGTATGCCCAGCGCAGATAGCCGTCCAGATGTTTCTTAGAGCAATAGTAACTCATCCAGGCAGCCTCAGCCGGATCGGAAAAGGTGAATGTATTAGGATGTGCTTCCGTACAACAAGTATAATAAGTAGTGCGCTTATTCTCAGCCAAACGACGGAGACGCACCTCTTCCGGGAAGTTCTGACCGATAGTTATGCAATAGTCATATAAATCAGGCTCTATCTCAGCATGATAGTTACCAGCCAGTGATACTTTAAACTCAGGATCTGCTTTACGAATCACCTTCAATGTTTTCTGCATCACCTCCATCGGACGCTCATCCATCGCAATCGTACAAATATCAAACCAGCCTTTCTCTTTCAAATGCTTGGAGAAGGAAGCAAGCATGGCAACCCATATCTCTTCATAAGCAGGTTCCCCCGGTGCTGTCTTCACAAATTGCAATGAATTCGTAGCCTGGTCAAAATACTGGAAAGATAATTCCCAGGGAACCATAGAGTAGCAGTTGATCTGTTTGTCAATACCGACACTCATCATAAATTCTACCCAACGGTCGAAAACGGTATAGTCAAAAGCCCAAGTACCGTCAGCACGTTTCATCCAAGTGACCATCGTGTCAAAATAATCTTCTGTCTGACCGTTCCAGGGCTTATGTGTCAAGGTAGCTGTAATAATCTTCTGTCCGGCATCCGCCAACATTTTCATCAATGGGCGCATAGCGTCCAAATGTTCCTGACTCCACAAGGGAACCTGATAATAACGGGCAACAGCAAACGGGCTCTGCCACAAATCCAGATGATAAGCCCATTCGGACGGTACAGGAAGTTCACGGGAAGAAACTACTATTTCAAGATTAAGCTGCTGCAACAGACGGGAACCGTCTTTTACCAGTAATGCTCCCTTATAAGTTCCGGGAGCAGCGGATTGAGGAATCCAGCATTGCACCCAGATAGGCTGAACCGTACGCGAAGGAAGAGCCAGAGATTTCAGATTCGTGTCAATCGGATCGGCTACCAGCAGTGAATCAAAATCCACAGCCTTTCGGTGCCCACATGCACCTCTGCCGTCCTTATTCAATTCATCGGTCATCACGTAACGGATGAAACCGCCCTTGAATGCTTCGTTCGAAAGAGAATTTCCTTTTTTATCTTTAAAATCAGTAAAGCTGAAGTTCAAGTCTTTCACTTCAGCACCTGTCCATACGACAGCCTGCGCATTTACACGTTCGCCGCGCCAGCCTTTCAAGACTGCAATTTGCTGTTTCTTCAACTGGGGGAGTTTGTGTTTCGCATACCGGACATCGGTAGTTCCCCAGGAAACCTGGGTGGTAATCACTGCTGCCCATTCTTTGTCAGAGGGGGGCGTAGGGTCAGGCAGTTCCTCGTAAGTCTCTATTGGAAATTTCGGTTGCCCCGTAGAGGTTCCACACTGAGTCACTCCTTGTTGAGCAAAAAGAGGACTCACACCAATAAGACATGTTAAGCAATAAATCGTAAGTCGTTTCATGGTTAATTAATTTATAAAGGTTATTATAAGAGAAAATTAGTGAGATCTATATGGAGGGCTACATCGGATCTACATCATAATAGACGATCAGAGACTTATAGCGTTCATCTTCCAGCATCTCTTTCTGAATACGTTGCAGCAATTCGCGTGCACGTCCCATCGGAGCATTCTGTTCGATCTTCAGCACTATCTTTTTTATGAATAAGGTCTGGATACGGGCAACGGGAGGTTTGTCCGGTCCCAATACCCGGTTGCCGAACACCATTCTTAGCTTATCTGCCATGACCGCTGCCATCTGATCCAGCAGTGATTCATTATGGTTCTTCAAATAAACATATACCAACCGATAGTAGGGAGGATAGTGGAACATTTGCCGCTCTGCGAGCTGACCATCCACCATTTCTTCATAATTATTGCCGATAACCTGGTGGATAATAGGATGTTCAATACTCTTCGTTTGCAGCACTACCCGCCCACGTTTATTCTTACGCCCGGCTCGTCCCGCCACTTGTGCCATCAGTTGAAAGGCACGTTCGTAAGAACGGAAATCCGGATAGTTCAACATGGTGTCGGCATTCAGAATACCTACTATACTTACATGGTCAAAGTCCAGCCCTTTCGACACCATCTGCGTACCAATCAGTATATCTGTTTTCCCTTGTTCAAAATCGGCGATAATCTTTTCATAGGCAGCACGGGTACGGGTAGTATCCAGATCCATGCGGGCCACAGCCGCTTCCGGGAAAAGAACCTTAATATCATCTTCAATCTTTTCCGTTCCAAAACCACGATTGACCAGTTCTGTACCTTCGCAGGCGGGACAGGATTTCGGCAGTTGATAGGTATAGCCGCAATAATGGCATGTCAGTTGGTTGATTCCCTTATGATAAGTCAGGCTCACATCGCAGTTCTTACATTTCGGCACCCAGCCGCAAGTACGACATTCTACCATCGGTGCAAATCCGCGGCGATTTTGAAAGAGAATGACTTGTTCTTTCTGCTCCAGTGCCTCTTTCATGTATTGTATCAGCAGCGGTGAGAACTGTCCTACCATCCGCCTCTTGCGATGAAGTTCTTTGATATCTACCGGGATTATTTCCGGTAACTGAATCTCTTTATATCGTTCTTTCAGCTGTACAAATCCATATTTTCCACTGGTAGCGTTCTGCCATGTTTCTATAGAGGGAGTGGCAGTTCCGAGAAGTGTTTTAGCTCCATACATGGCAGCCAGTACGATAGCTGCATTACGTGCATGATAACGGGGAGCCGGATCTTGTTGCTTATATGTATTCTCATGCTCCTCGTCCACAATGACCAATCCCAGATCACGGAAAGGCAAAAATACGGAAGAACGGACCCCCAGAATAATATCATACCCTTTCTCTCCCAGTTGTTTGCGCCAAATCTCTACTCGCTCGGCATCCGGAAACTTGGAATGATAAATCCCCAAACGAGAACCGAATACCCGTTGCAAACGCTCTGTGATTTGAGTTGTCAACGCTATTTCAGGCAAGAGATACAACACTTGTTTTCCCTGACGGATCGTTTCTTCTATCAGATGAATATATACTTCTGTTTTACCACTTGATGTAACTCCATAAAGCAGACAGACATTTTTCTCCTGAAAGGATTGTATGATCTCATCATGTGCCCGCTGCTGAAACTCGTTCAAGGCATTCAACTCAACCACATCTTTCACTTGCTGATTCAACCGACCGACCTCATGAAAGTAAATCTCAAATATCTTTTTTTCCACCAGACCATTCAGAATAGAAGGAGATACACCCGCACGTTGTAAAAGTTCTTTTTTCGAAACTTCTTTTGGCGTTTCTCTTCCTAATATTCCTGAACACTCTACATATTTCATCAGCAACGCCAACTGCTTCGGAGCACGGGACAGGATATCAAACAAGATATGAAGCCTCTTTTCATCAGCAGAGCCCGCTAATCGTACCCTTGCCTCTGTTTTTGGCTTGTAAGTACGACGCAATTCTTCTTTCACAAAAATGGCTTCTTTATCCAGCAGAGATTTAATGACGGTAAGGATATTTTTCATATCACTCTCCTTCTCCAGTTTAGTGACACACTGCTGGGAGTCTACCGAAAGCAAATCAAGAATACGCTGTTCTCTTTCTGACAATGGTGTATCCGCTTCAAAGTCAGGATTATATTCCACGATCGTTTCACTCTCCAACTTCAAGCCGGAAGGAAGTGCCGCTTTATAAACATCTCCTTGCGTACAGAGATAATAATCCGCCAGCCATTCCCAGAATTTAAACTGAGTGGGCAACAAAATAGGAGAAGCATCCAGCAATGCTGATATTTCCTTCACCTCATACTCCGTCGGAGCACAATAATGAACATTACGAACGATAGCTGTATAAAACTTCTTCCGTCCGAAAGGAACTATCACACGACAACCGATCTCGACCTCTTCCGCACATTCATCCGGCAGAGAATAGGTGAAATATTTCGGAAGCGGTAATGGTAATATGACATCTACATACTTTTTCATTGCAAGCACAAAAGTACAATAAAAAAATGGGGATTTAAAAGAGGAAAGAAGAACACTGAAAAGAAAAATTGCCTGAGAACAAGAATCTGAGAAAATAAATTCAGATTCACCGGCTGACACTTTGCACAAAATCCCGGAACAAAAAAAGAGCTTCCTTAGATCAGAAGCTCTTTCTTTGATAGTATATAAAGTAACAGATTGCTTAGAAAATATAAGCAACGGATACTTGCCAAGTCTTGGTCTTGTATGAACCTTCAACATCCTCAAAACTAGCAGTCTTACCCAACGGAATGTTATAGTTGGCACCTACCTGTAAATGATTCAGCAACTTCACACCTGCACCGACATTAATGCCTACTTCCGCTTTCTTCTTATCAACCTTTGATGTCTTTTCAAAGTCGAAATAAAAATCAGGACCGGCAGCCACATAAAGACCTAACAGGCTTCCCAAACCAATATTATATTTCAAATTGACCGGAATATCAAGACCGTTCTGCTTAACAGTAGCTTCTTCGCCCCCGTCAGAGATCTTTATACCCCTCTGAGCAAAAAGCAAAGACGCATCTACTCCCAGTCCTACCACCGGAATATTAAACTCCGCCATCGGACCGATAAAGAAGCCTGTAAAATTATCCTTTTTAAAGTTTGTCTTCACATCTGAAAAGCTTGCTTTAGACAAGTTCAAACCACCCTTTACACCAAAATGCAATTGTGCCTGGGCAGGCATTGCCATACCGATACATACGGCAATCATTAAAGCACCAAAAATCTTTTTCATAAATTTACGTGTTTATAATTCGGGACAAAGATATATATTTA
>CDYI01005044.1_pt1 | contig 14531 bp, 7 predicted proteins | sample 557711 | NCBI WGS metagenome assembly CDYI01 (sample SAMEA3182054, study PRJEB8094) | gut metagenome | biome: human; feature: gut; material: Stool; isolation source: human stools | place: Canada | collected 2012-11-13 | reverse complement strand
AAGAAGCTCCGCATCGAGGACGCCCTGAACGCAACCAAGGCTGCTGTTGAAGAGGGTATCGTTGCTGGCGGCGGCACCGCTACCATCAACGCTATCCCCGCTGTTGATAAGCTGGTCAGCGAGCTGGAAGGCGATGAGCGCACTGGCGCTAAGATCGTCCGCAAGGCTCTGGAAGCTCCTCTGCGCCAGATCGCCGCAAACGCTGGCCTGGAAGGCAGCGTTATCATCAACAACATTCTGCAGGCCGGCAAGCCCAACTACGGCTATGACGCCCAGAAGGAAGAATATGTTGACGATATGATCGAAGCCGGCATTGTTGACCCGACCAAGGTCACCCGCTCCGCTCTGGAGAATGCTTCCAGCGTTGCCGCTATGGTTCTGACCACCGAAAGCCTGGTCGCTGACCTGCCGGAGCCCCCGGCACCGGCAGCCCCCGCCGGCGGTGACATGGGCGGCATGTACTAATAACTGCCAAAAAACCGCATGAATCCTTGATTTTTGGAGCGCGCAAAAGCGGATTTACGCCAAACTTACGCCACTTACGCCAAAAATCAAAGCGCACTATAGGGTAACAAAATCGGCACTCGCTGAAAAGTGGGTGCCGATTTTTGTATCACGAAAAGCTGATGGATGCTGCACGCTACACACCGTCAGCTTTTTCGTTTACAGGGGAAAAAGCGGGTGATATAATAGAAATAGAGTTTTGTAAGAGCGCCTTCATAGTCAAGGCTATAAAAGAATGCGGATAAGCATAAAACCGGTGGATGATATGAAAATTCTGGATAACATCACCAATACCGTTCGAGATGATCTGCGAGTGGAAATCAAAAAAGGCAGCAGGGTGTCTATTGCGGCAGCCTGCTTTTCGATGTATGCTTACAAAGAGCTAAAGAAGCAGCTGGAAACCATAGACGAGTTTGAATTTATCTTTACATCCCCCACGTTTGTGAAAGAAAAGGCTGAAAAGCAGAAGCGGGAGTTCTACATTCCCCGCATTTCTCGTGAAACAAGCCTTTACGGTACAGAGTTTGAAATCAAACTGCGCAATGAGATGACCCAGAGAGCCATCGCAAAGGAGTGTGCAGACTGGATCAGAAGGAAGGCTACGTTCAAATCGAACACCACCGGTGAAAATATGGCTGGCTTTATGACTGTGGATTCCGGCGCAGCACAGACCGCCTATATGCCGATTGGCGGATTTACGACAGTTGATATTGGCTGTGAGCGCGGAAATAACAGCTACAACATGGTCAACTGCATGGAGGCTCCGTTCGCACAGCAGTACATGAAGTTGTTCGATACCCTGTGGAACGACCGGGACAAAATGCAGGATGTCACAGATGTAGTACTGGAGAATATCAGCACGGCTTATGCTGAAAATTCCCCGGAGTTCATCTACTTTATGACACTGTATCATGTGTTCAGCGAGTTTTTGGACGACATCTCAGAAGACGAACTGCCGAATGAGGCAACCGGATTCAAGCAGAGCAAAATCTGGAGTCTGCTGTACGACTTCCAGAAGGATGCGGTGCTTGCTATCATCAATAAGCTGGAAAAGTACAACGGCTGCATCCTTGCGGACAGTGTTGGCCTTGGCAAGACCTTTACCGCACTGGCAGTCGTAAAGTATTATGAGAATCGAAACAAGTCGGTTCTGGTGCTGTGTCCCAAAAAGCTGGCGGAAAACTGGAATACCTACAAGGACAACTATGTGAACAACCCGATTGCATCGGATCGGCTGAATTATGATGTCCTGTTCCATACAGACCTGTCCAGAAGCGGCGGAAAGTCGAATGGCCTCGACCTGGATCGCCTGAACTGGGGCAACTATGATCTGGTCGTCATTGATGAATCGCACAACTTCCGCAACGGCATCGGTACGCACAGCAAGACGCAGGACAACCGTTACCAGCGGCTGATGGACAAGGTGATCCGTGCCGGAGTTAAGACCAAGGTGCTGATGCTTTCGGCAACGCCGGTCAACAACCGCTTTGTGGATTTGAAAAATCAGCTGGCTCTTGCCTATGAGGGAAGCTCCGAGTATCTGGATGAAAAGCTGAACACCTCAAAGAGCATTGAGGACATCTTCAAGCAGGCGCAGAAAGCCTTTAACGCATGGAGCAAGCTGAAACCAGAAGAGAGAACCACGGATGCGCTGCTGCGGACGTTGGATTTCGACTTCTTCGAGCTGCTGGACAGTGTTACCATCGCACGTTCTCGGAAGCATATCGAGAAGTACTACAACACCAACGCTATCGGAAAGTTCCCAGAGCGGTTGAAGCCGATCTCCGTTCGGCCATGTCTGACAGACCTGAATAATGCCATCAACTACAACGAAATTTATGAGCAGCTGATTCAGTTGAGCTTGTGCGTCTATATGCCCTCCAACTACATCTTCGCAAGTAAGATCCAGAAATATCAGGAGCTGTCGCACAATAAGGGAGAGAATCTGACCCAGAGAGGCCGTGAGCAGGGCATTTGCAGGCTGATGAGTATTAACCTGCTGAAGCGGCTGGAAAGCTCTGTATGCTCGTTCCAGCTGACATTGACACGCATCAAGAAGCTGATTGATGGTACGATTCAGTCCATTGACCAGTTTGAACGCTCCGGCCATGCCGATCTGGATATGTACGACATGACCGGAGACGATTTTGACATGGACGATGAAAACACTGACTTTTTCACCGTCGGCAAAAAAGTCAAAATCGACCTTGCGGATATGGACTGGAAGAGCTGGCGTACGGAGCTTCGGAAAGATGCAGAAATTCTGGAGCTGTTGACCTTTATGGTGGCAGATATCACGCCGCAGCATGACACAAAGCTGCAAGAACTGTTCAAGCTGCTGTCTGAAAAAATTGAGCACCCGATCAATGCCGGCAACAGAAAAGTGCTGATTTTCTCTGCATTTTCGGATACGGCAGAGTACCTCTTTGACAATGTGAGTGCGTTTGTAAAGCAGAAATATGGGCTGAATACCGCTGTAATTACCGGCTCGATTGACGGACGTACCACGATCAAAGGCTTCAAGGCAACACTCAACAACGTGCTGACCTGCTTCTCTCCCATTTCCAAAGACCGGGATGTTCTGATGCCCGGTAGTGCCACGGAAATTGATGTGCTGATTGCGACAGACTGCATTTCTGAAGGTCAGAACTTGCAGGACTGCGATTATCTGATCAACTATGACATTCACTGGAACCCGGTACGCATTATCCAGCGTTTTGGACGAATCGACCGTATCGGCAGCAGAAACCAGTACATCCAGCTTGTGAATTTCTGGCCTGATCTGACGCTGGACGATTACATCAACCTGAAATCCCGTGTGGAGACCCGCATGAAAATCACAGTTATGACCTCTACCGGAGATGATGACCTTATCAACCCCGAAGAAAAGGGCGATTTGGAGTACCGCAAGGCACAGCTGAAACGCTTGCAGGAAGAGGTCGTTGACATCGAGGATATGTCGGACGGCATCTCCATCATGGATCTGGGCCTGAACGAGTTCCGGCTCGACCTGCTGGATTACATCAAACACAATGGTGATCTGGACAAGAAGCCCCGTGGACTTCATGCGGTGGTTCCGGCTACGGATGAACTGCCGGAGGGCGTGATCTTCGTGCTGAAAAACATCAATAACAGCGTCAATGTGGACAATCGGAACCGCATCCATCCGTTCTACATGGTTTACATCGGCATGGATGGGCAGATCATCTGCGACTACCTGAACCCCAAAAAGATGTTGGACGATATCCGGCTGCTGTGCCGTGGAAAGACTGAGCCAATCAAAGAGGTGTATGAACGCTTCAACCGGGAAACAGACGATGGAAAGGACATGGCAGAAATGTCCGAATTGCTGAGTGAAGCCATTGACTCGATCATTGATGTCAAAGAAGAAAGCGACATTGACAGTCTGTTCTCTGCCGGTGGAACATCCGCTTTGATGAGCAATATATCCGGGCTGGATGATTTTGAACTGATTTGCTTCCTTGTTGTGAAATGATTGTCTGGAGGTGAGATGCCGTGCTGGGATTGCCGAAATCCACGGAGTTTAACAAGCGCATCCCGAAGCAGAAGTTCTATGAGAATATCGCTGTCACTCCGGCTATGAAGAAGGCCTTTGTCGAGCAGATCAAAATCATCTACTGGCGCAATAAGATTGCTGCCACCACCCTGAATCTGGCTGCTGGTGGGCAAGTGACGGAGATCGAGGTATTCGAGGTGCGGCTGTCTGCCCCGGAGCTGGACGAGAGTGTGCTGCGCCAAATCGACCGGGAAATTCCGTATCACATCCTCTTTTTGCTGGAATACGAGGGCAAGTATCGTGCTGTCATCGGCTACAAGGAGGCTGCGGCGGGCAAGACAGCCTTTAAGATTGATCGCTATTATTCTACGGATTGGCTGGACGAGGACGACCTGCCGGTGCATCTGGATGGACTTACGCTGGATGCCGTGTACGAGAATTTTGTCCGTCAGATCGCAGGTGATGTGCTTGGCACAGGAGAAAGTGCGTCCCTGAAAGACAGTGTGGAGCAGCAGAAGCAGCGGGAGCAGCTGGAAAAGCAGATCGCAGCACTGGAAGCCAAAATCCGTAAGGAAAAGCAACCAAAGAAGAAATTTGAACTGGTACAGCAGATGAAATCTCTACAAAAGAAGACGGAGACGTTATGAAATCATTTGAACTGAAACCAACAGAAGAAAACCTACTTTCTACATACAAGAACGACCAGATTGGAAGAAATACGGATATCCATGCGTTTGTGGATATACTGAACTCTTTGGAGGATTCCTGCTCGATTGCTCTTGATGGTGCATGGGGAAGCGGTAAGACCTTTTTTGTCAAGCAGGTAAAAATGGTTTTAGAATCCTGTTCGCCAATAGAATCAAAGAGTGAATACAGAGATGAGGTCAAAACTGTCTGGAAAAACTATCACAGCGGCAAAGAACCAGAATTTCAAGCGCAGCTTTGTGTTTACTACGATGCGTGGGAAAATGATAATGATGGAAACCCTATCTTATCTCTGGTATACTCCATTCTTCAACAGGTAGATGAGGAAACGCCTTTTCCGAAAGACAATAAAATTTTTGAAAAGGTAGCGGCTCTGGCAGATTGTATTACTGGAAAAAGTACAACAGCACTGCTGGAATCAATGAAATCTGATAGTGTTCTTGATGATTTACGGAAAAGCAAGAGTATTCACAGTACAATTGTGGAATTTTTAGACCACTTACTTGAAGAAAGAGCAGACCGTTTGGTTGTCATTATTGATGAGCTTGATCGTTGCAAGCCTAACTATGCCGTGCAACTTTTAGAAAAAATCAAGCATTATTTTGATAATGAACGAATCACATTTGTATTTGCTGTGAATTTACAAGAACTTCAACATACAATTTCAAATTACTACGGAAACGCGTTCGATTCGTGCAGATATCTTGATCGCTTTTTTGATTTGAGAATTTCGCTTCCACCAGCCAATATGTACCGATACTATCAAAGCATCAATTTTCAAAGCGATTACTATACGGTAGATGTTGTGTGTAAAAAAATTATCGAGCTGTTCCATTTTTCTCTCCGTGAAATTTCAAGATATCTAAAAGCCATAAGAATTGCAGAATATGAGTTAACGCACAGTGACGGAAGATTTAGCTTTAGTGATCCGGAAGGGTTAGCTACACAATTTTGTACATCATATATGGTTCCACTTCTGATTGCTTTAGAGATAAGCGATGTGACTTCATATAATCAACTAATTTCAGGACATAATCCAGAGAAACTGATAGAACTACTTGAATGTATGGATTCCAACTATATAGGTTATTTTAGAGAATTGCTTTCAAGAAACGAAATATATAATACTGCACCGGAATCAGAGCAGCAAGGAAAAGAAATCGTAACAATAAAAGAAAAAGCAGTTGCTGTATATAAAGCAATTTTCGTAAAAGATTATACAAGGTATGATTATCATTGTTTCGTTGGAAATTGCGAATTTAATGCAGAGACAAAAACGTTTTTGCTAAGATTGGTCAGTCTGCTATCAAAATATTCAAAATATGAATGAGGGAGAACGTTGAAATGGAAACCCTAAAAATGCACAGCCTTGACGGCGTACAGCGCAACATAGATTTAATTGGCAAGCTATTCCCCAACGTCATTACCGAGGTAAAACGCAATGGCAAGGTAGAACACGCCATTGATTTTGACGTGCTGCGGCAGGAGCTTTCCGGTTCCATCGTGGAGGGTCGGGAAGAGCGTTACCAGTTTACATGGCCGGATAAGAAAAAGGCGATGTTGGCGGCCAATGCGCCCATCACAGCAACCCTGCGCCCGGTGGTGACTGATAGTGTTGGTAAGGACGGTACACCCGGCGGTTTTGACAGTGAGAACCTCTACATCGAGGGCGACAATCTGGAAGTGCTGAAGCTCTTGCAGGAAACCTATCTGGGCAAGGTCAAGATGATCTACATTGATCCTCCATACAATACGGGCAATGACTTTGTCTATGAGGATGATTTTGCACAGAGCACCGAGGATTACATGGGAAACAGCGGCCAGTATGACGAAGAAGGCAATCGCATGGTGACCAACACCGAAAGCATGGCCGCTTTCATACGGATTGGCTCAATATGATTTATGGAAGGTTAAAGGTTGCAAAAAGCCTTCTTTCAGAAGATGGTCTTATTTTCATATCAATTGATGAACATGAATCTCACAATCTAAGAAAAATATGCGACGAAATCTTTGGAGGTCAAAATTTTGTTTCGCAAATTGTTTGGGAGAAGCGATATACTCGAAGCAATAATGCCAAACGATTTACTACGCTAACAGAGCCCCTGCTTTGCTATGCTAAAAATGTTACAGTTATCACTGACATCAAAGAAAAACGAAACGAAAAAGCAGATTCCATTTATTCTAATCCCGACAATGATCCTCGTGGAGTGTGGACAAGTGTTTCCTATGTTAATCCAGCAACAAAAGATCAGAGACCGAATCTTGCATACCCGCTTTATAATCCCTTTACTGGTACAATCGTTGAGCACCCTACTAATGCGTGGAAATATGAAAAGGCTACGTATGAAAAGCATGTTAAAGAAAATCGATTATACTGGGGAAAGTCCGGAGAGAACACATATCCTCGTTTAAAGAAATTTTTGTCAGAAATGGATGGTGGAATGGTTCCTGTTGATTTGTGGCGTCAAGATGATACTGGAACAACAGATCAGGCAAGCAAAGAACTTGAAAATCTTCTGGGCAGAAAGATTTTTGATTTTCCAAAGCCTAAAGAATTGGTTATGAGAGTTATTTCACTTGTAGTCAATGGCGATGCTGGAAAAGATTCCATTATTCTTGATTTTTTCTCCGGTTCTGCCACTACCGCCCATGCTGTAATGAAACTGAACGCCGAGGACGGGGGACACCGTAAATTTATTATGGTGCAGCTGCCCGAAAAGACGGACGAAAAGAGCGAAGCCTACAAGGCAGGCTACAAGAACATCTGCGAAATCGGCAAGGAGCGTATCCGCCGTGCGGGCCGGAAAATCAAAGAGGATGCCGGTTTGACGGCTCCGGCTGATTTGGACATCGGCTTCCGCTGCCTGCGTCTGGACGAAAGCAACATGAAGCCTGTGTACTACACGCCGGAAGAAATCAGCCAGCAGGATATGTTCTCGCTGGTGGATAACGTAAAATCTGACCGAACCCCGGAAGATTTACTGTTCCAGGTGATGCTGGATCTGGGTGTGCTGCTGTCCAGCCCCATTGAGGTGAAAGAGATTGCGGGCAAAAAGGTGTTCAACGTGGCAGACGGCTTCTTGCTGGCCTGCTTCGACCATGATGTGACGGATGAGACTGTCAAGGCCATTGCCCAGATGAAGCCCTACTATGCCGTGTTCCGTGACAGCTCCATGGCAAACGACAGTGTTGCAACGAACTTTGACCAGATTTTTGAAACCTATAGCCCGGATACAGTAAGAAAGGTTCTTTAAGAATGAAAGGCTTGTATGATCGAGACTTTACGGTTTTAGCCCCTGAAGAAGAACAAGAAAAAGAGCGAATTGATGCCGAAGAAAATGCCGCTAGAAAAACTCAGTTTGGCCGGAAAAATATGTTTCACTACTATCCGGAAGCTGTCCGGCGTTATTACGCCAGCCTTTTTCCGAATAACTTTATGGATTTCATGTTGCTAAGGGATGAGAAAGTACTCAATGCTCAGTGTGATGGCTTTGAAGCATTGCTTAGAGATAGGTCTATCTCAGAACTTGACATCAAGAGGTACATTCAAAACAATAAATACTATCACATCCCTGCATCTATTTTCAGCAACTATACCTTTGGTCATCACGAAGCTGTTTTGTTTAAGGAGTTTCCGCTGGGAACACAGTATGTAGTAGATTATCTTTTGGCAGGTCGGGCATCTGGTGGCTGGCAGTTTATCTTTGTTGAATTTGAAAATCCATACAATAATATCGTGGTAAAGGATGGCGATTGGGGTATGACTGTCAGAAAGGGACTGAAACAGATTCGAGACTGGCAAGCCTTTATTGCGGCAAATTATGCGGTGCTGTATGAAGAATTCAAAAAATACACACCGAAGATTCTGACCGAAGAATTCTTTCGCTATGACCCTACACGGATGCACTATGCGGTAGTTGCAGGCCGCAGGCAAGATTTTGATGATCCTGCAATTCGTGTTTTGCAACGACAGCTGAAAAAAGAAAGCGACATAAAACTGCTACACTATGATAATCTGTTGGACGATTCCAGACGGCTGATTGGTATGTCTTCGTATTAAAAAGGTATTATGGTATGAATGAGAAAAAAAAGAATGAAATCATCCACAGCTCTGCGGCAGAATATTTGACCTTCGTGGCTTCTACCGGAGATAGTGATACCAGCTATGAAATGCGCTATGAGGATGAAAACATTTGGCTGACGCAAAAGATGATGGCAACCTTATATGATGTGTCAAAGCAAACGATCTCACAGCACATCAAGCGTATTTATGCGGATGGAGAACTCACGCCGGAGGCAACTGTCAAGAAATACTTGACAGTTCAAACCGAAGGGACCCGGCAGATCAGCCGCAAGCAGGATCATTACAATCTTCAAATGATTATTGCAGTCGGCTTTAAGGTGAACAATCAGCGTGCCGTGCAGTTCCGCAAATGGGCGGGCCAGATCGTAAAAGACCATACGATTCAGGGCTGGACAATGGATGTTGACCGTCTGAAAAAAGGCCACATGTTTACAGATGAATATTTCGAGCGGCAGTTACAGCAGATTCGGGAAATTCGTCTGTCGGAGCGCAAGTTCTATCAGAAAGTAACGGATCTGTACGCAACAGCGTTTGATTATGACAAGGATGCAAAAACGACCCGGCGGTTCTTCCAGACGGTTCAGAATAAGATGCACTATGCTGTGCATCGCCACACGGCGGCAGAACTGATCGTGGAGCGTGCCGATGCCAACAAGGAGCACATGGGGCTTACCACATGGGAAAATGCGCCGGATGGGAAAATTCTGAAAGCAGATGTGACGATTGCCAAGAACTATCTGAGCAAAGAAGAAATGAATTATCTGGAGCGCATTGTGTCGCTCTATCTGGATTATGCCGAGTTGCAGGCCGAGCGCAAAATCCCAATGAGCATGGAAGATTGGGCAAAGCGGCTGGATGGTTTTCTGGAGTTCAACGGCAACGAGCTGTTGACAGGCCCCGGTAAAATCAGCGCAGAGCAGGCAAAACTCCATGCGGAAACCGAATACGAAAAGTATCGTGTCATTCAGGATCGCCTGTATGAGAGCGATTTTGACCGGTTCCTGATGCTGGAGCAGGAGGTAAACCACAAAGATGAAGTTTAGTTTTAAGATTCAGCAGTACCAGACGGATGCTGTGGATGCGGTGGCACGGGTCTTTCAGGGTCAGCCCTACAATGCAGGCGTGTCGTACCTGCGGGATATGGGAAACCTGTCTGCACAGTCGCAGCAGTTGAGCCTTGTTTCCAGTGGGGACGATGCAACACAGGTGGAGTTACTGGATTTGATCAACGATTCCGGCTTTAAGAACGAAGCACTCCAACTGACCGACCAGGAGCTGCTTCAGAACATCCGCGCGTTGCAAGCAGAAGCAAACATCCATCAGTCGGACAAGTTGGTGGCACCGCTGGGCAGGTGTTCTCTGGATATTGAGATGGAAACCGGCACAGGCAAGACCTATGTTTACATCAAGACCATGTTCGAGCTGAACAAGCGGTATGGTTGGAGCAAATTTATCGTTGTTGTGCCGAGTATCGCCATCCGTGAAGGCGTAAAGAAGTCCTTTGAGATCACTGCCGATCACTTTATGGAGTGCTACGGCAAAAAGGCACGGTTCTTTATCTACAACAGCAGCAACCTGAATCAGTTGGATTCCTTTTCCAGCAATTCCGGCATCAATGTCATGATCATCAACACGCAGGCGTTTGCGGCATCCATGAACGAGGACAAGAACGTGGAAGGTCGCAAGGGTGATGCCGCTGCGAGAATTATCTACACCAAGCGGGATGAGTTCGGCTCCCGCCGCCCGATTGATGTGATTGCCGCCAACCGTCCGATCCTGATTCTGGATGAGCCGCAGAAGATGGGCAAAGAGGACTCCGCCACCCAGAAAGCCCTGAAAAAATTCACCCCGCTTTTCACGCTGAACTACTCTGCTACCCATGCCAAGCAGCACAATCTGATTTACGTTTTGGATGCGCTGGACGCTTACAACAAGCGGCTGGTCAAAAAGATCGAAGTCAAAGGCTTTGAGGTCAAAAATCTGCGTGGTACGGACAAGTATCTGTATCTGGAAAGCATCATCATCTCCCCGAAGAATCCGCCACGGGCAAAAGTGGAGATGGAGGTCAGCCACCAGAACGGCACGAAGCGAGAGTTCCATATGCTGGATGTGGGCGATAATCTCTATTATAAATCCGGGGAAATGGAGCAGTACAAGGGCTTCGTAGTGTCGGAAATCGACCCGATCACGGGCGTTGTGACCTTTACGAACGGAGACACCATCCGCAAAGGTGATGTTACCGGCGACGTTTCCGAAAACGATATGCGCCGGGTACAGATTCATGAAACGATCCTTTCGCACTTTGAAAAAGAGCAGGAACTTTTCAAACTGGGCATCAAGACGCTTTCCCTGTTTTTCATTGACGAAGTGGCAAAATACCGCCAGTACGATGAAGAAGGAAACGAGCTGCTGGGCGAGTACGGCAAAATTTTTGAGCAGGAGTATCTTTCGGTTCTGAATGAGCATCGCACCCTGTTCGACCCTGCTTATACAGCCTATCTGGATTCAACCGATGTGCATGATGTCCACAAGGGCTATTTCAGCATCGACAAGAAAGGTCACAGCGTCAACAGTTCGGTCAAGCGTGGCTCAGATATGTCGGATGACATTTCTGCCTATGACCTGATCCTGAAAAATAAGGAGCGTCTGCTGTCCTTTGAAGAGCCGACCCGGTTCATCTTCTCCCACTCTGCCCTGCGGGAAGGCTGGGATAACCCGAATGTGTTCCAAATCTGCACCCTGAAGCACAGCGACAGCACCACGCAGAAGCGGCAGGAAGTAGGCCGTGGTCTGCGTCTGTGCGTGAATAAGGACGGAAACCGCATGGATGCGGAAGTACTGGGAGATAAGGTGCAGGATATCAACGTCCTGACCGTTATTGCCAGCGAGAGCTATGCAGGATTTGTAGACGGACTGCAAAAGCAGACCGAAGCAGTGCTGCATGACCGCCCACGCAAGGCAGACATTGCATATTTTACCGGCAAGACCATCAGGCTGGATGGCAAAACTGTCAAGGTGGATGACCATCAGGCACGGGCGATTTATCAGTACCTTGTCCGCAACAACTATGTGGATGAGCAGGATAACGTCACGCAGGACTACCGGGACGATGTGCAGACCGGAACACTTGCACCGGTGCCGGAAACGCTGAAGCCCATTGAAGAGGGCGTGCACACGCTTGTGCAGGCAATTTATGATGACAGTATGCTCAAGTCTATGTTTGAGGATGGCAACAAGCCGAAAGTGCTGGAAAATCCGCTGAACGACCGGTTTGAAAAGGCAGAGTTCCAGAAGCTCTGGCAGACGATCAACCACAAATACGCCTATACGGTGGATTTTGATTCTGAGGAACTGATCCGGAAAGCAATCGAATACATCGACAGGGAACTGTACGTCAGTCGCCTGCAATATACCGTTACCTATGCCGGGCAGAAAGATGTCCTGAGTGCCGATATGGTGCGAGAAGGCAGCAGCTTCAGAGATGCCAAGAGCAGAACAAAAAAATTAGAACATGACTACGCAGGTCAGGTTGCGTATGACCTGATCGGCAAAATTGCAGAGAACACAACGCTGACCCGGCGCACCGTCGCACGGATTTTGCAGGGCATCAAGCCGACGACCTTTGCGATGTACCAGAACAACCCGGAAGAATTTATCACAAAGGTGATCCGGCTGATCAAGGAGCAGAAAGCTACCATGATCGTGGAGCATATCACCTATGATACCATTGAGGGCAGCTACGACAGCAGCATCTTTACGGCAGAGAAACACGCTCTGACGATGGATAAGGCTTACAAGGCACAAAAGGCGATTCAGGATTACGTTTTCACCGATGGCACAGCGGAAAAGAGCGTGGAACGGAAGTTTGCGGAAAATCTGGACGGTGCAGAGGAAGTCTTTATCTATGCAAAACTGCCAAAAGGCTTCTATATTCCGACCCCGGTTGGACACTACTCCCCGGACTGGGCAATCGTGTTCCATGAGGGCAAGGTGAAACACATCTATTTTGTAGCAGAAACCAAAGGCACGATGGAAAGCCTGAACTTGCGCCCAATCGAGAAGTCCAAGATCGACTGCGCCAAGAAGCTCTTCGCAAAATTGTCAGATGGTCTTGTGACATACGACCATGTGGACAGCTATCAGGAGCTGATGAATAAGGTACTGCAGTGACCAGTACAAAATGAATCATGAAGCGGCTGTTTGCGTAGATGCAGATGGCCGCTTCTGCATTTGACATCCTGATCGGGAGTGTGAGCGATAATATAGGGCTGCGATGAGTTTGAACGAATCAGCGATGCAATCGCACAGTCTGCATCCACCGGATGCAGTTCAAGGGTTTGACTTTCCCAACAAGTGTTTGGCAACGCAAAAATGGTCTTTGTATAACCTCTTGCTGGCGCTATGAGGCCTTTCAAAACGCCTCCCAAATTTGAAAATCACTTTGCAAGAATGATCGTCCGTTTTCAAGCTCAACTTGAAGTGGACGGTTATTTTTCTGCTCAAAAAAGTTCCGAGTTGGCATTCCATTACAAACAGAACGAGTTGTCCTGTTCGCTCTTTTTACCAAAGTTTCCCTTGCTTTTTCTGACAAGCTGCCGAAAGTGTCGTATTTTCAAAACTTTTTGTTGACACGGCTCAATTTTTGTGGTAGTCTATCCCAACAATTTAATATAACATATTTACTTAGAGTTCAAGCTCGGCTCTCACAGAAGTCAGAGCAAGTTTTTAACTTTCTGATCGCTACATAACGAACCCGAACCAAGGCCATCCCGGAAGGGATGGTCAGGTTCAGGTTGTTGTGTGGCGATTTTTTGTTGCCAAATCCAGCACTGAACCTTGAAAACAGAAAGACCGTCTGCATGGGATACCCGGCGATGACCCCGCAAGGGAGAGCCGGAAAACGCCGCCGGAAGGGGGCAGGAAAGCCATGCAGGGAGAACGGCGCACCCAGTATCAACTGGTCAAAATGGCCAGTTGATGTGGTGAATGACACAAAGCGTCATTTCCCAGAAGGATCTTCTGCGTTATGGCTCACCTCATGTAGACATTTTGTCCACACGAGGTGAATTGCCGCTGCCTAAATCAATGTGGACAAATTGTCCACATTGATTCTACCCGTGTTACGGCTGACCTCAACTTGACATTTTGTCAAGCCACGGTGAAATCTGGTGAATACTGCTTTTCAGTACTTACCAAATTGCTGTAACGTGGTCACTCTGTGCTAGGTTACGAGAACCGTAACTCACCACTCAACCATAACAGAGAAAGTTTAGTTGGTGGTCATTTTGACCATCAACCAAATAATCGCAACGCTTTATTGCGTGAAAGTGGCGGTTATCATTTTGATAATCACCACGCATCCGTAACATTTTGGCTGAATAATGCTTTTCATTATCCACCATCCACCCATAACTGCCAAAGGAGGATGCCTATGACAACAGAACAATGGGAACGCGAAAATCAGGACACTCTGATGGAATATTTCATTGATGGCGACCCCAGTGTGTGCAGAATCCAGTGTGAATACTGCCGGAAAATCATCTACACCCAGACCCGAAACCGCAAATATTGCAGCTTCCAGACCTGCGGCCACAAGATGCTGAATCTGCGGAAAAGCCTTAAAAAGCGTGCCGAACGTGGAACATATACCTGTGCTTGCTGCGGGGAGCAGTTCTTACCGATTCGGGCGGATGCCAGATATTGCAGCAATGCCTGTCGGCA
>CDYI01016827.1_pt1 | contig 14881 bp, 14 predicted proteins | sample 557711 | NCBI WGS metagenome assembly CDYI01 (sample SAMEA3182054, study PRJEB8094) | gut metagenome | biome: human; feature: gut; material: Stool; isolation source: human stools | place: Canada | collected 2012-11-13 | reverse complement strand
GAATGGGACAGCAAAATGGAACATCTACTGCACATCTTAACATAATACATCGGATATAAAAGGACAAGCATCCATTTTAGATGCTTGTCCTTTTGTATGCCGGTACGGACGATTTTCGGCAGCATAAATGCCTGTCCATTTGAACTGCTCAAAAGATGTAACTTTTTCGTGTACAACTACTCATGCCCCTTGACAGGATGAGCAATTCAGGATACACTATGAGCAGTTGGATTGCTCAGTCATTATTATACGCACTTCAAGTGCCTTTGCCAATAGATTTGCGCAATTTGATGTCGCAAACTTTTTGTGAACAGGAGTGATTACCAAAATGACGTTTGGAGAGAAATTCAAGGCTGAACGGGAGAAGCGGAAGCTGACCCAGCAGGAAGTAGCCGATGCACTGGGGATCAACAGACGTATGATTACCCGGTACGAGAACGGCATTTCCTTTCCCCGCACCAAGGACGCTTACAGAAAAATCGCGGAATACTTCAAAGTGGATGTGAACTATCTGCTGACCGAGGACGAAGAGTTTGTGGTTCAGGCATCCGAGCAGTACGGCTCCCGTGGCATGAAACAGGCAAAGGACCTGATTGAAGGGATGTCCGGCTTGTTTGCGGGCGGTACGCTGTCTGAGCAGGACAAGGATGCGGTGATGAAGGCGTTGCAGGATATATATTGGGAATCCAAAGCCCGGAATGTTGAGAAATACACGCCGAAGAAATACAAGAAGACCGGTACGGACGCAGAGGAATAACTGTCTGCGTCTCGGCTTCCCGACGGATTTACTTTGACTGTATTTAACATGAACGGGGTGAAGGTCCCGTGATAATTCGCTCCGAGGAAATATACAAAAAGGCGAACAGCATTGTCAAAAGCTGCGGAACAAGAGATACCTTGAAGATTGCCCGTGAGCTGGGCATTCATCTCCACTTTCTTGACAATCTGAACGATCTGCTCGGAATGTACACCTACCGCCATAAAGGGCGGCATATTCTTCTATAAAGAAGCCCTTCTTTGTGCGGCTTTATCTTCTAACTTTAAGGAGCAATTGCCATGTTTAAGCGTATACTCACGAAAAAGAAAACAATCTGTATTCTCTCCGGTATCCTTCTCATTCTGATCGTCTGGACTGCATGGGGGAACACTGCATTGGAACTGAACACATACACAATAAGCAGCCGTGGGCTGCCGGATGCATTTGACGGTTATCGCATCGCGCAGGTTTCAGATCTGCACAATGCAGAGTTTGGTGACGGAAATCAACGGCTTCTGGATATGCTGCGGGAAGCAGAACCGGATATGATTGCAATAACCGGAGATCTGATTGACTCGCGAAAGACCAATATTGCAGTTGCTTTGGCTTTTGCTGAGGAAGCAGTACGAATTGCACCTTGCTACTATGTCTCCGGTAATCATGAAGCGAGAGTTCCGGAATATCGGGAATTAAAAGCTGGGTTGGAGGCTGCCGGGGTAACCGTTCTGGACGATGCACGGGTAGAGATCGAGATTTCCGGGAAGAGCATTACCATCATCGGCGTCAATGATCCCAGCTTCCTTGCAGACTATTTGACGAGCGATGCTGCGGTAATGGATCGCAAGCTCTCAGAGCTTTCTTCGGAAGATGCCAGTTTTACAATTTTGCTTTCTCACAGACCGGAGCTGTTTGACACCTATGCGGCTCATGAGATGGATTTGGTTCTCACCGGACACGCACATGGCGGTCAATTTCGATTGCCCCTGATCGGCGGGCTGATTGCACCGAATCAGGGACTATTTCCAAAGTACGATGATGGTTTGTATTCCGAGGGGAACACGAACATGATTGTCAGCCGGGGCCTTGGAAACAGCATCATTCCGTTTCGCTTCAATAACCGACCGGAAGTGGTTCTGATAGAGCTCAAGAGCCAAAACGAATGCTGCTGAAGGGAGAAAAACATGAGCAAGGAACAGTACATCGAGTTTCCGGAGGAATACACACGCCGGGAGCTGAACGCCCGGTATCGGGAAATCCCGCTGAAGGACACGACCTCACGCCTCCTGCGCAAATACTTCAATGCAATGGCAAACCTCTACGGCATCATCCCGCTGCACAAGGCGAAGGAGATTGTCTTCTCCCTCAGCCCGAAGCTGGTAACGGATGTTATATGCTGTGAAAGGGGGACAAGAAATCGCCCGTAGAAAGGAGAATTGACCCATGAAAACAAAGCAAACAGGAAGCGGGAAAATCACAGCCCTTTATGAGAGGTTGAGCCGCGACGACGAACTGACAGGCGACAGCAATTCGATTATCAATCAAGAGTTACTATGTAGAGGGTGGTTTCTCCCACCTAATACATATGACTGCGGCTCATTTGTGGTGAATTGAAAAGCAGTTGTAGGAAAGGAGCAGAAGAGCCTTATAACCGCTACAAATTCAACGCAGAAAGGAGCTGTTGCTTATGAAATCGCTATTTGAGCAACTGGGCGGCACTTACCGTCAGGAGGGTGATTATCTTATCCCGAACCTTGCGCTGCCGGACGAACCAGAATACCAGATCGGCAAGTACGGGCGTATGCGCCGTAGCTATCTGAAAAAACATCGTCCGGTTCTCTATGCAAGCCTGCTCACAAGCGGAACGCTGCATCGGCACCTTGCCGAGATCGACCAAGCCTGCAACGAGCGTATGGCCATCATCGTTTCCAATATGGCAAGGCAGGAAGATATGACCGAAGCGCTCAAAGCCGCCGACCAAATGGAATGGGTGCGCCGCATGAACAACATCCACAGCCGCGCAGAGGAAATCGTTCTGACTGAGCTTGTATATGAATGACAGATGCCCGTTATTGGCTGTATGGCCTATAACGGGCATTATCTTTATTCTTTTGGTGCTATAAACTTATATTTACCCTTTCCAAAGCCGCTGACAGGCTCAATCAAATCCGCATTTTTCAGTTTTGTAATGAGATTCCCTGCGGCAGTAACAGAATCCTTTGTGATAGCAGCGATGTCAGATCGGCCAAAGACGCCATCAGCGCCCATATTTGCAAATACCGCTTTCGCCTTTGCAATCGTCCCTTGGCTTGCGTTCAGCCGGTCAATCGCAACCTCAATCGCAACATTTTCGTCCTCAATCGTAACCTTGGTTGTGTTTGCCACTGTTCCATAATTCAGATTATAGAGTGTAACTTGAAAAGAACTGGCATCCGAATAGAATTTAGGCTCCAGCTCATCGCGGTAATTGTGAGCGGCACGGTAGGTTTCCGTGATTTTCTTAAAGCCGCTGCCTTGCCGCTCCATATAACCCAGCCGTCCGAAAATATCTGCAAGGACGGGGTTGCGGCGCGTAGAGGAAATGCTGGACAGATCGCGCTCCTGTATCCGTGTGCCGTCTGCCATACCGCCGGGAGAATATATGGTAAGGCGGTCATCGTAAATGTCGATGTGGACTTCGCTGCCCAAAATCAGATAATCACGATGGATCAGTGCATTGACAAGCGCCTCAAAAACGCTTCGTTCGCAGTAGTCGGGCATTTCAACACGGGAATCGGCGGTTTTCTTCCAGCGCGTTTTCATATTCCGCTTGACAAAGCTGACGCCCTCATTGAGCAGAATGATCAGGCTGCCGGAGAATTCCGCACTGTCAAGTGCATCTACCATGCCGCCACTTTTATCAAGGCCGTTCCAGCGTGTGCAGAACAGGCGGGAATGTCGGATGGGAGAATCATCCGCAAGCAAAGCGCCTGCATTGGTCAGCTTGCCGTGTTCGTCCCGCATATCGAAGGAATCGAACAGTTTTTCTTCCATGCTGTTGCCCGTCCAAGCCTTATACCGTTCGCGCAGCTTGGAAAAAGCGTAATCCTTAAAATCATACTCGGAAATTAGCTCGTCATAGGTGCGGTGCATTCCTTTGAGAATCAGCTGATTGAGGACATAGGATGGGGCAATCACGCTTTCATTGCCCATTCGGATATAGGCTTCCATGATACCGTCCGCTTTATAGTAATACGGAGTAGACCGTCCGGACGATACGGACAGGACAAGGATGTCCTTGCCGCTTTCCCGTTCAGGAGCAAGGACAAAACTCGGATAAGGCGTAATCCGCTCTTTGATCAACCGGCTGATTGTCTCCGCATCAGTCTGTGCGTCAGCTAAGCCGACAACATTTCTGTCATTATCAATACCAAAAAACAGTGTGCCGCCAATGCCATTTGCAAAGGCGCTAACGCTTTTGAGCCAGCTTTTCGGCTTCTTTACCTCCAGCGCGACCTTGAAATCACATTCGGTCGCTTCTGCGATCCAGCGGTCAATCATCATTCTCACCGTCCTGTCCCTTATTTTTTCCTCTGCTCTTATAGACATTATACTGATTCTTGCACCGGGCGCTGCAAAATGCGGAATTGGCCCGGCTGCCGAGGAACACCTTCTGGCAGTGCTTGCACAGCCGCAGGGGCTTTGCATCGTCCACCAGCATAAAGCTGAACATCATCTGGACGCCCAGCAGCAACGAATGGAAGTCCCAATAGATGGTCGGTTTCTCCAGCAGTTCGATATGATAGGTAGGCGCAATGCCGCCGAAGGCAGCCATGGCCTTGCGGTAAAGATTTCTTGTGTCCTCATCAATGCTGTCGTAGTCATTGTAGTACAAAATAGAGGTAGTCAGCGTGAACGCCCAATCCTTGAACTGCTGCGCTACCCAGTCATAAGGTTCGGCATACTCCCGCTGGAAGCTCATGTTCTTCGCCATGGGTTCCTCCATGAAGGTCATCGTCAGGGCAATCATCGTTCTGTCCCTGGAGACATTCCAGTTGGATTCTACGCCCTTTTTCACCACATCCAATTTATCGAAGGGATAGAACAGCGCAAGGTAGTCCTCTGTCGCCATACTTTCTTCCTTGATGAAGTGATTCTTTGGCAAATAGACTGCCTCATAATCCATAAAGGACGGCGTGGTAGGCAAAGCCGTCATCAGCCCCAACAGACCGTAATGGGTCACAAAGGCCAGAATTGCCTTTTCCACCTCGTCCTCCGGACTGCGGTTCATCATCAACATCCCTACATTCAGCGCATCCAGCACGATTCCCGGCGCTTCCTTCAAGGGATTATAGATGTCGGGTTTGGCATTCTTCCCCGGCGTGATATACCGCTTTCCGTCTGCGGCAGTTCTCAGTTCATAGCGGTCATACCGCACCCAATGGGAACGGGACTGCGCAAACAGATTGTTCATGACACTGTTCCTCTCAATTCGTAATCCATCTATATATTAACCATATTACTATTGTATCAACCGTCCTTGGCATCGTCAAGGGCGGCTTTCTTTTTTCTCTGCTTGGTTTTGTTCTCCCTGCGGATCACGGCATCCTTGCCCATGGTTTGCAGCAGCGCCTCATATTCCTCTACGAACTCGCGCTCCCGCAGAGTAATGCTGTAGTCCTTTTCCAGCTTTTCACTCAGATGCTCATACATCCGTCTTTGCAGCCTTTTCTGAATAGTCATACGCAGCTTTCGGATATTCCGGTCGGACTGTCCACGGACGGCGGCAAGTCTTGTGGTGCTGTATTGCTTGACGAACAGGTAATACAGCACCTCCTTCTGCTCATCACTGAGGGTGAAAAAGAGCTTGGAGAGAAAACGGTTCGCAGTCAACTCGTGCAGCTCGTAGGGACAGGAGAAGATGATGTCGAGAAAGCTTCCCTGACAAAGTTGGCGGAATCTTGGCAGATTCATCCACAGCGGGGCAATCTTCGGATCAGGTACAGCCTGAAACTCCAACGGCGCGTCTCCACGCAGGTTTTCGTGGTCACGCTCCCGGCGCTCCCGATTTCTGTCCAGCTTGTTCCACTCGTCCACAACGCTCAAAAAATCGGATTCCGTCCGAGCCGCTTCCTCCAGCCGCCGCAGAGCCTCGGCACGAATTTCCCGCTTGAGCCGCTTCTCGCTGGTGGGCGCGGCTTCCTCTTCCTCGTCCTCCAGCTCGGCGTTGTAGTCTCTGGGATGCTCGTCCTGCTCCAGCTCGCTTTCCAGCTCCAAAGCGCGTTCCTCTGCAAGCGCTTCCTCCAGCGTCTCATCCACCGGTGCAGCGTCAGACGCATCCTCCCAATCGGCAAAGCCGTTCGCATCCATTTCAAGACTGGTTTTCTCTATTTGCTCCTCGACATCTTCTTCCTCCTCGGAAAAATCATCATCCAGCAGCAGTTCATCCTCCCATAAATCCACGACGGCTTCACCTCCCGAAAAAATATTTTTCTTTTTCTCAAAAAACAGTTCCGATTTACACCTCGTTTTTCTCCTATTAGTGAAAGGGTAATCTAAGCGTATTTATCATTTGGAAGCGAAGGTGGTCGGCCGGGGCGCAGGGCGCTCTGCCGTGGCCGCCTCCGCTTATTTAAGCTGTTCCCGCCTGTATAATGATTACGATGGGATACAGCATGACTACACAAAAAAGCAGGGACTTGTCTGGCAGGAAGTGTTTCTGCCGGAATATGCCCCGCAGGAATGGCAAGATCGGGAAAAGCTCTGGAACGCCGTGGAGGAAGTCGAGACGGCCAAGGACAGCAGACTTGCCCGTGAGTTCGTCGTGGCGCTGCCCATTGAACTGAGCCGTGAGCAGCAGATCGAACTGCTGCAAGACTTTATCCGGGAGCAGTTTGTGTCCGATGGAATGTGCGCCGATGCTGCTATCCACGACACCGATGGTCACAATCCCCATGCCCACATTCTGCTGACGGTGCGCCCACTGGACGAACGGGGCAAGTGGCAGTACAAAACCGAGAAGGAATACCTCTGCATGAGAAACGGCGAGGAACGAGGTTTTACCGCCGCCGAATTCAAGTCGGCGCAGAACGATGGCTGGGAGAAGCAATATCCCTACAAGGTCGGCAAAAAGAAGGTGTACATGACACCATCTGCTGCTGAGGCGCAGGAGCTTATCCGTGCAGACAAGCATCCCAAAAGCACCCGCTACGGCAGACAGAATCCCATCTCCGAACGCTGGAACAGCGAGGAACAGCTTGTATCATGGCGGGTGGCATGGGCTGATGTGACCAACCGTTATCTGGAAAGTGCTGGACGGGAAGAACGCATTGACCATCGCAGCAACGCTGCACGGGGGCTGGATGAGATCCCCACCATCCATGAGGGCGTGACAGTGCAGGCATTAGAGCGCAAAGGAATCGTCTCTGACCGCTGCGAGATGAACCGGCAGATCAGGGCAGACAATGCGCTGCTGCGGGAGCTGAAAGCCGAAATCAAGAAGCTGGCCGCACTGGTCGCTCGTACTGTCCCCGCCATTGCGGAAGGGCTGGAAAAGCTACGCAGCCGTGTGCTGATCTTCTGCTATCAGCTCTCTCATATTCGCAACGGCAAATCGCATATTCAAAAATCCCTTGCCGTATGGAAGCCGGAGCTGGAGCGTTACACCGGTCTGGTGCAGCAAATCAAGGAAAAGAGCAAGGAACGCAAAACATTGGTTGCCGAGAAAAAGGCATTGCCAATATACCATGTGAAACGCCACAAGGCGCTGGCTGTCCGCATTGCAGAGCTGACGGAAGATTTAGAGGAACTGCGTTCCGAAAAGGCGCTTCTTTTTCAAAAACTTGAGTATGCGGAGGATGCAGGCGCAGAGGAATTCCGCAAGGATATTGCCACCATGGAGGCTGGACTGAAAAAGCTGGAGGCGCAGGAGCAAAGATACTCTGCCGAGTTGGATAAGGCGCTGGCTGAATACGCAGAGCTGAAGGCACAGGCTTCGGATTTTGATTCGGTGGAGCTGTACCAAGCACGGCAGGTCCTCCGTCCTGCGCAGGAAAAGGCAGCGGAAAGGCAGTTGGAGGAAACCTTGCAGAAGAAGCCTTCTCTTATTATGCTGCTCAGCGCAAAGCAGGAAGTATCCAGACTGCTTGGAGAGGACACAGAAGAGCGGCAGGCACGGCAGATGGTTATTCGTCGGCAACGGTCAGACCCGCAAAAGCCCAAGCACTTCCAGCGCTAAGTGATAAAAATGCACATTTTCCCTATTGACTTTTCAACTCTAATCCGTTAGAATAATACTAACAGATTAGAATGAAAGGCCGATAGAATGAGTACACCAAAAGTTTTTGAAAGCGAATACCGTTTTTGCCTGATCCTTTGGGATCATGAACCCATCAAGAGCAGAGATTTAGCTCAACTTTGTGAAGAGCAACTAGGCTGGAAGGTTACTACCACTTACACGGTAATAAAGCGTTTGTCGGAGCGTGGCGTGATAAAGAATGAGAATACAATCGTTTCTTCGCTGGTATCCAAGGAGCAGATACAGACAGCTGAAATTGAGGAATTGGTCGAGAAAAAATTTGCCGGTTCGATTCCGGCCTTTTTGACTGCATTTACCAAAAGCCAACAGCTCACAGCCGATGAAATTCAGGAGATGCAGCAGATGATTGACCGCTTTCGGAAGGAGCATCCGGATGACTGAATTGTTTATGAAGCTGCTTAATATGAGCATCAATGCCGGATGGCTTGTTCTGACTGTTCTGCTTGTTCGCATCATATTCCGTAAGGCCCCCAAATGGCTGTTCCCCGTATTGTGGAGCTTTGTGGGGATTCGGCTTCTCATGCCAAACGCATTGGAAAGTCGCTTGAGTGTCATTCCTGATATAAGTGGCTTTTCGGCATCCGAGCAGGGCCTGCTTTCTGTTAAAGGTTTCACTGCTCCTGTTCCTTATGTTGGAATCGTCTGGTGTACTGGTATGGCAGCAATGCTTCTGTTTGAAACATTAAGCTATGTACATCTCCACAGCAAAGTAAAAACTGCTGTCCGGCTCTCGTCAAACGTGTATCAAAGCGAGCATGTGAATGCTCCGTTTATTCTTGGCCTGTTTGCGCCGCGCATCTATATTCCGTTCCATATAAAGAGCAAGGAATTGGATAGCATAATTGCACATGAACGTGCGCATATAAAACGCCGCGATCATTGGCTAAAGCCCATTGCGTTCTTAATTCTTTCTCTTCATTGGTTCAATCCTTTGATTTGGATTGCGTATTATTTCCTTTGTAAAGATATTGAGTTGGCATGTGACGAATACGCTATCAAGGATATGAGTGATTCTCAGCGCGCTGCGTATTCGCAGACATTGCTCTCCTGCACTGCAAACCAGCGTATTTTTGCGGCCTGCCCGCTGGCCTTCGGCAGTAAGAATGTGAAAACACGAATCCGTGCTGTACTTTCTTATCGAAAGCCTCATACTTGGATCATAACCGTGACCGCGATACTTGTTTTGGCAGTTGTCGCCTGTTTTATGACAAACCCGAGACAACCAAAAGAAAGTACTGCTCAGGGTAGCAACTATATTGATCTAAATCAGCCTCCAATATTGGACGTGATTCAAAATGGACAAACTATTTCGGATAGAAGTAGTAGCGAAGATCGGCAACGTGAAGTAGAGCTTGAGAGCGCTTTGTTGGGAGAAGCGATAAAGAAGCAAGAGTCTCTTACTCAAATTCAAACAACCGATTTTTACAGATGAAAAGTCCTACGTTATCTATAGGATTGACGTTAATTTAACTGTCGATGTGGTTACATGGAAGGAGGGAAAATTCATGAAAATCATTTGAGGAAGCACATGGCCTGTCTGTTCAACGGATTCTGGCTCATGTGCTGAACCAAGAAGACATCAGACAAAAATCAGTTAAAACGGAGCGTTGTTTATGCAAAAGATCAAGTCACTGGCCGCAGTTTTTCTGGCCCTTTTTATCCTCGCAGCGATTCCGACACAGGCTCTCGCCGCCGAAGCTCATGTTGATGCTATCACTGCACATACTCATCAATGGTATTTTGACCATTATGACACTACGTATATCCCAATTGACGATGAAACTCACTTAAAGACGCTCTATCCTGTGTATAAATGCTCCGTTTCTGGTTGTAGTGCTTTCGACATCAGGGATGGTTATGAATCAACGCCGTCCCATACAATGACCAGTTACTCGTATACGGGGAGCAATTATCATGCGGGTAATTATCATTATATCCGCTATGAACGGCATTGCGTCCAGTGTGGACATTCCACTGGCTATTGGGATCATTACAGCTGCCCCGGTAATGGGCATTGCATCCTGCCCCAGTCTGTTTTCCCGGTTTTGACAGATAAGTAAGTGACAGCTGAGCAGCGGCATGGGTGAATATTTCTCCCATGCCGCTGCTTGCATTATTGGAGTGCAGTTAAATGATTGTTTTCTTTTACGAAAAGGTGCGCTTAAAGCGCGGCGCTTGGCAGACAGTGAGTATTGTATTGCTGATAGCTTTCCTTTGTGCATTTTTTACTCTCTTTGATGGCTTCATTTGCCAGAAAGAACAGGATATGGAGAGCGCCTACGCAGTGATTCCCGTAACTGTCGTCGTATCCAATCTTACCGGTACGAAAACCGATGACCTGAAAATTACAGACTATATTATCAACTACTTTCTCTCTGACAAATATGCTTATGGCGGGGAGCTTCAGGAAAAAGCATTTTCCTCCTATGTGAAGGATGTTTGCCTGAAAGCATCTGTCTATTACAGTCAAGGGACGGGTTTTTCGAGTCGGCAAAAGCTGATTGGCATTACTTCTGTTGATGCCGCATCGGAATTGGCACCCGTTTCAGGAAATTCGATTACTTATTTTGAAGGATACGACGAATCAATTTTTATCTCAAATAAAGCAGCGTGTCTCGTTTCGACCGCAGCGGCAGAAGAACTGTCGCAAGATACTGATAATAATGGTAATGTCATATTGACGGTTCAGATGTCGCCTGCTGCGACCGGTGAAGCGGCCACACAGATTTCGCTCGAAATTGCTGGGACGTATTCGTCGGAATCTCAAACGATCTATTGTCCATTCAGCTGCGTTGCCGCAGTACAAACAGAGCTGGATGGGAAGATTACGGGGGATAGTTTGAGCGCCACAGTGCGCGATAATCATGAGCTGGACGAATTCCGGAAAATACTGATGCGTCACTTCGCAAATGTGGACCCATCCGGGCATCAAGAAGAAATCAATAATTCTCCAGCTCTCCGATATCAGCAATTTGCCATAACAGTTCATGACGAAACACTCCGCGAAACTCTGAATGCTTTGAATCGAAATTTGCAAACACTGTATCGACTAAAACCAATTTTTTCCTGCACAGAGGTCATGATTGGCACCGCCGCAGGTTTTTTCTATATTCATATCCGAAGGCGGGAATTTGCCATTGCACGATCTCTTGGTATAAAACGCATTGAAACGGTCATTATGGTATTCGTCGAGATATGTCTGATGTTTTTGGTTGGCGCAGCTATTGGAACAATTCCCATTCTGTTTGTCCAAGAGACTGCCACCCAATATGTCATGGCCGCAGCACTCTTTTTTGCTATGAATGTCGGGGCAATTACAGCTTGCTTGATGGCAACTGGAAAAAGCGGAATCCGATTACTACGGGAGGTTGAGTAGCATGTCCGTATTATCTGTGCAAAGTGTTTCTTATTCATACAAAACAAAATACCAAACTGTTCAGGCTGTAAAAGACGTCTCGTGTGATTTGAGTGCTGGAACTCTTTATGCGTTAGTCGGCAAAAGTGGAAGTGGGAAGACAACACTGCTTTCATTACTGGCAGGACTGGATACGCCGCAGAGCGGAGACATAATGGTCAACGGCCAGAGTTTGCGGGAAATAGACGTGGATATCTACCGCCGCAAGCAGGCGTCTGTGATTTACCAAAGCTATAATTTGTTTCCACTTATGACTGTTTGTGAAAACGTCATGTACCCCTTAAAGCTGCTGAGGCATTCCGATGCCGATGCAAAAAAAGAGGCACAGATTGCTCTTGAAAAAGTCGGTCTGGGCGAAAGTTATTGGAAGCGACTCCCTGCCATGCTGTCAGGCGGCGAACAGCAACGAGTCGCAATTGCTAGAACATTAGCTGTTCATGCGCAAATCGTTCTTGCAGATGAACCTACGGGAAATCTGGACACAGAAAACAGCTCACAAATTATTCAACTGCTTTCTAAACTGGCGCATGAGGAAACCTGTTGCGTGGTAGTTGTCACACATGATTTGGAGGTTGCCAAAGCGGCGGATGTCGTATTCCGTATGGACAGCGGCAGAATCAAGGAGGACGCTGTATGACACCTTTGAAACAGCTTTTTCGTCAACCAGTTCGCTTGCTTGCAATTATCCTGCTGGTGGGAATGGCTTCCGCTTTTATCTGTCTGAGCGCAGGCGTATTTTCATCTGCAAAGGCAACGCTTGCGCAAATTGAAGAACGCTATGTGACAATTGGCATCCCCACAACGGAGACAGAGGGTGTGACAACAGAGTACAACGGGCTGACGCTCCATCATGAAGAAAGTATAATTAGTCAAGATATGTGGGCATATATGGATCAGCTTGCTGCTGATGGAAGGATCATAAAAGGCGCGTACCAACAAAAATATATCAGTGCATATTGCCCCTCTATTCAGACCGTTACCAGCGGAAATGAAGATGGCACATATGCCCCCAGCCTTGATACGCCATATGGTCGAGCGATTTTGGTAGTTCGTATCACGTCAGTAGATGAGATAAATCTGCCTGAGTTTGCTGAAATTGCGTCCGTATCTGTTACCGCTTCGATTGAAAACGTGATTAAACTTCATCAAGACTATGCTGTTCGCAGCACGCTATACCTTACTATAGGGTGTAACTCTCGGGAAGAATTGGACGCACTTGACATTCAGGTTGGGCGACGCTACTTGGTTTATGGATCGGAATATATAGACCGAGACCTAGAACTGCGCACGACATTAGCAGAATCGCACCGGTGTTCTGTAGAAGATATTGATTTGTCTCGTATATCATATGACTTGACGGCAGATGAAAAGAAAACCGCTTCACAAGATTTCATACCAGTAGCAAAATACTCTTCTGGTGAAAAAACGTCTATTTTGGGACAGAACATGGTTGACGCAATAGATTCCTGTGCAATGACTGTTACACACTGGCACGGACTGTACCCAGAAACACAGCCAGACTATGCAATTGACGGTTCTGAAACGGGTGTACTGCTAAACGACCAATACCTTGATGTATACATGACCCCGTTGGAAACTGGTCTGGATGTCTTTCTAAGCTCAAATGCGGGAATTGAATGGCGGAGCGCAGCCCAAGAATTGGATACGCAATATCATACTGTCAGTGTGATTGGTACAGATCTTCTGGAAAGCATGTATTGTTTCCATCAAAAGGACTCTTTCGTAACAGAAGGACGGAGTTTTGGGGCGGACGATTACAAAAATGGCTCTAATGTCTGCCTGATTTCTGAAACAACTGCCATTGCAAGCGGACTTGGTACAGGAGACTGCATTGATTTGTCGTTCTACTGGGGTCCAAATCCTCTTGCCGATTTAACAGCTTCGGAATGGAAGGTGCAGCCACAGCTTTTTTCCCAAAAGATTGGGGTTTCAGGTGATACGAAAACGTATCAGATTATAGGAATTTACCGACAGTCGGACTTATGGGATACCGCAGACTATCGCTTCCTTCCGAATACCGTCTTTGTCCCTAACGCTTCTCTGCCAGAAAATTGCTATAGTAGTCGAAATGGCGTTTTCTTTACATACGTCTTGCAGAACGGGAAGGTATCTGCGCTCCAAGATGCGCTGGAATCACATGGATATCCGGCAAACATTCTGTTTTGCTTTGATAACGGGTACACCGAAATTGCTGAAACCTTGCATGGATTCTATAGCAGTGCGCAGCAGCTTCTTTTCGCTGCCTGCACAACAGCGGGCGCGGCTCTGTTCGTATTTCTTGCACTGTTTGTAAACCGTCAACGGCGGACGCTTGGACTGATGCTCTCGCTTGGTTCCGGCAAAAGGACCGCTGTGATGTTTAGCTGGGAGATAGCCGCAATACCTATCATCCTTGCGACAATAACTGGGATCATTGTTGGAATCCTTACAATGAATGCTACGACACTAAACCTGTTTTCCTCCGTTTCAGAAGTGCTTAATACAAGTTTGAGCGGTGCAGCCACGATTGGATATAACGATATGATAACGGAAGTCGTATCAATGCCAATTGCGGTTATTGCGGCAGGTATCCTGCAACTGATTGTTTATATTGTGGCGACTTACCTACATTTGCAGCGGTTGGCGCAACGATCCCCGCTTGAGTTAGTGCGGAAAGGCTAAGTTTCAGTATTGACAAGAAAAAGCAAACTTGATTGGTTATCAATTCCAATACTTCATTTAGAGAGCGCCCTGCCATGATTTTGTGCAGGGCGCTCTCTTATGAGGAAAATACCCTTGACAAATCTCTTCTCAAAAACTTATCCTGCAAAAGTACGCCGATGAGAATGGGTTCCAGAACACCAGATTTTATGTGGACGATGGCTATTCCGGCGCGAATTTCAATCGCCCAGCCTTTGAACAGATGATGGATGACATGAGCAACGGCGACATCGCCGTCATCATCACAAAGGATCTTTCCCGCCTTGGAAGAAACCAACTGCACACCGGTCTTTATATCGAGGAGATATTCCCTTCCAATGATGTGCGCTACATCGCTGTCAACGACAATGTTGACACCAAGTATGAAAACAGCAACGAGCTGATGCCTTTCAAGAATTTGTTCAATGAATGGCACGTGCGGGACTGCAGCCGCAAGGTGCGGAATGTAGTGAACGCCAAGGCACAGCGGGGAATCCGGGTGGGGACACGAGCTCCTTACGGCTACCGCAAGGGTGCAACCAAGGACTCTCCTCTGTTGGTGGATGAGGCGGCGGCGGCTGTCGTCAAACGCATCTTCGCCATGTGCGCCGGCGGAATGGGACCAGCCCAGATTGCAAAGCAGCTCAAGAAAGAATGCATCTACAGTCCATCCATGTACGCCTATACGAAATTCGGCACATCCCATTCCGGGCTG
>CDYI01054274.1_pt1 | contig 14905 bp, 8 predicted proteins | sample 557711 | NCBI WGS metagenome assembly CDYI01 (sample SAMEA3182054, study PRJEB8094) | gut metagenome | biome: human; feature: gut; material: Stool; isolation source: human stools | place: Canada | collected 2012-11-13 | reverse complement strand
AAAAATTATTATGACTTATTGTATATGATATTAAAATTATTAACTTTCATTATGAAAAAAGACATTTTACAATGTGTAAAAAACGTGAGTCTAACAAATAATATTGAAAGTATTAACAAATGGTAAACAATATATTGACATATAGAAAAAATAGTGGCACAATGTAAGTAATAAGGACTATAAGGAGGTCAAAAGATGAAAAAAAGTATGTGGAAAAAGCTGATGTCCACAATACTGGCATTAGTCATGGTATTGGGATTATCGGGTACACTAGGTTTTCAGCATGTAGATGCATCTGAGAAGGCTAAACTTTCAGTATCTGTTGATAAAACAGAGGTTAAAAGGGGTGATATAATCACTTATTCAATTGATTTGGCAGGAAATGAAACGGGAGTTGGATTAACATTAAGGATGTTGTTTGATAAAAACGTTTTAGAACCTGTAGAAGGAAATGACGGCATAATAAAAGGTAATGTCATTACAAGTGCTTTTATGGGGGATCCGTATGCATTAAAAGAAAACGGTAGATTTGGAGTGACTGTAGGAGCAAATGATCCTCTTGAAAATGGTAATATTATTAAAGCAAAATTCAAAGTAAAAGATTCTGCAAGTGGAGACTTTAAATTACAGACTTTAGTACATGATTTGACAAATTATAAAGGGGATTTGCTTGATTTTAATTATGATGAGGCTCCAAGCGTAAAGGTTGTAGTTCCTGTAACAGGTATCACAGTTGATAAAACTGCAACAACAATCGTGAAGGGTGCTACAGACAAACTTACAGCTACATTAGTTCCGGCAGATGCAAATGGAACAATCACATGGTCAACAAGTGATTCATCAGTAGCAACTGTTTCAAGTGATGGAACAGTAACAGCAGTTAAGAATGGTACAGCTACAGTAACAGCAAAATGCGGTGATTTATCTGCACAGACAAAAGTTACTGTTATTAATCCTTTAAAGGCAATTACAATTACAGGAACAACACATAGCATTAAAAAGGGACAGACAACACAGCTTGGACTTACATATGATCCGGCAGATACAACAGATAGTGTAGCTGCAACATGGACATCAAGCAATACATCTGTAGCAACAGTCAGCAAGACAGGTCTTGTAACAGCATTAAAGGATGGTTCAACAACCATTAAAGCAACAGTAGGAAATGTGAGCAGTACATATGATATTGCTGTAAAGGAAGTAAAGCTTACAGGAATTAAAATGGAAGAAAAGGCTCTTATTCATAAGGGCGACACAAAAGCTCTTACAGTAGAGTACACTCCGGCAGATACAACAGATGATAAGACTGTAGCATGGTCATCAAGTGATAGTACAGTAGCATCAGTTGACAACAATGGAATCGTAACAGCAGTTAAACCAGGTTCAGCAGTAATTACTGCAAAGGTAGGAAACTATCAGGCAACATGTGCTGTAACAGTTGATGCTCCTTTAAAAGAAATTGTGCCTGAAAAAGCTATAATTGATATGGTAAAGAAGCAGACAGCAAATATTGCGTACTCAGTAGTACCGGCTGATACAACAGACAGCAAAGATGTAACATATACGTCTTCTGATGAAACAGTAGCTACAGTTAATTCAGATGGAAAGGTTACAGCAAAGAAAGCCGGACAGGCAACGGTTACCATAACCGGTGCAAATGGTATTAAAGCAACAGTAACAGTAAACGTAAGCGAGATTCCTGTAAATGAAGTAGTACTGAGTGCACAGGATGAAATCATTGAGGCTGGAGCAAAGAAAGCTATTACAGCTACACTTAAACCGGAAAACAATACAGATGATAATCAGGGTGTAACATGGACAACATCTGATGAAAAAATTGCAAAGGTAATTGTTGATAATGAAGATAGCCATAAAGCAACTATTGAAGGTGTTGCAGCTGGTTCGGCAGTTATCACAGCAACAGCAGCAAACGGAACAAAAGCTGAATGTACAGTAAAGGTTCCTAAGCATATTACAAGCATTACATTACCGGGGGCAGTTGAGCTTACTAGAGGTGCATCAACAACTCTTAATGTAACAATTGCACCGGCAGACACAGATGATGATACAGAAGTTACATGGAAGTCATCAGATAGTGATGTTGTAAAGGTAGATGAGAAAACAGGTATGGTTTATGCAGTAAAGGCAGGAAAGGCAGATGTTACAGCAACAACAAAGGCTGTAGATAATGCAACAGCTAAGCCATTTACAGCAACAACAACTGTAACTGTAAAAGAAAACAATATGACAGATGAAATCGGAAAGAAACTTGCATTTGATGAGTTTGATGATTTATTAATCGGTCAAAAAGATAATGCAAACAATTACTTTAATCTTAGTGATTTAAACAAGGAAAACAATATCACAGATAATATTAATGTAGAGTTTGCATCAAGTGATAAGGCAGTAGCAACAATTGATAATGATGGAAATGTGTTTGGTCTCAAAGCTGGAAAAACAACAATAACAGCAACTGTCACAGCAATAGCCGGAGATGGTTCTAAGAATGTTTATACAGCAGAAGGAGAGCTTACAGTAAAGGCTATTCCACTTAACTCAATTGCATTTGATAAAGTAATCAAGGAAATGAAGCTGGGTGCTACAGATACACTTAGCATCATATATAATCCACAGAATACAACTGATGCAAAGGATGTAACATGGACAAGCTCAAATCCTAGTGTGATTTCAGTTGAGAATGGAAAATTAACAGCTAATGCGGTTGGTACAGCAGATATCACAGCAAAAGTTGGTGATAAGACAGTAACATGCACAATCACTGTTAAGGAAGAAAAGAAAGCTGAGCAGCCAAAGCCGGTTATCACAAATAAAAAATCAGACAATAAGCCGGCAGCAAAATCAGTTTCAAAAGCAAATGATGCAAAGAAAGCAAAAACAGGAGACAATAATAATGTTGTTCTGTTCCTGGTAATGTTTGCAGCAGCAGTAGCAATGATTGGAGTAATTACAGGAAAATCATTAAGAAGAAATAGAAGATAGAAAATAGGTCAGAAATACAAGTATGAAGAAAATAATTAAAAAGGCCATATGTTTTATCTGTGCTATATTATTTTTTCAATCTGGGTCAATACCTACATATGCTGATGAGAGTGCCGCCTTTTATGTTCAGACAGCGGCGGCACTGTCTGACGGCATGATCAGGGTATCTGTTTATTTGAAAGATGCAGATAATCTGGCTGGTATTGACGCAGAGCTTTTTTTTGATTCGACAAAGGTTTCATTTGAGGGCAGCAGTCTGGGAAAAGCTTTTTCTAGTTCATATGCTGATATAAATTATGATAAGGATAATTCAAAAGTTCATTATGTAATGCTATATCCGGATGGAGTATCTGGTGATGGAATCATGATGACATTAGATTTTAAATTGTTGGGCACAGATAAATCGTATCAGCCCGAGCTGAAGATTAACAGTTTGATTGATTCAAGCAATGAAATGAATGAAATTCCATATAGTATAAAATATCAGCAAGCAGATGGAAACTGGAGTGATAATACAGATCAAAGCGGCAATATTGCAGATAAAAAAATAATAGCAGATACTTTGAAAGAGTATGGTTCAAAAGAAGATAAAAAGACAGATGGAAACCCATCTAAGGATACAGTGAGCGTTGATAGCAATAACAATCTAAATGGTTCAACGGCTGAATCTGGTGATAGCCAGACTGATGTAGCAGAACAGCCAAGCGATGTTGTGACAGACTCAGAGAATACAGAAGCAGTTGAGCAAAATGCAACGGAGAGTAACACGGAAAGCAGTACAGAAGTGTTGGCATCTGATAAGAAAGCTGTAGAATCAAAGAGAACAAAAGATAAGCATGGAGATTATGCAGTGTACATAATTGTTACGTTGCTTATTATATGTGTTATTGCTGCAGGCGTGATAGCAAAAATAAAGAATAGGATAATGAAATAAGACCAATACTGTGAAGGGAGAGAATATATGATTAAACGAGTAAAACAGCTAATGGGAATCGTATTGGCTTCAACAATGGTTGTGAGTGGAAATGTGGTGGTGCCTAATATATGTGCATATGCAGAGGAAGAAAATGCAAATGTTCAAAGTGGTACTTATGGAACTAACATAACGTGGACATTGGAAAATGAAACCCTGACGATTAATGGAGCAGGAAAGTTGACAAAAATAGATGGTATTGATTTTCCATGGGCGGAAAGCGATGATATCAAAATATTAAATATTAATACTGGAATAACAGATATTGGAGCTGATGTTTTTTACAATGTAAATAATTTGCAGGAGGTTAATTTACCAGATGGATTAAAGAGTATTGGAGATTGGGCTTTTGCAAATAGTGATATACGTAGATTGCGAATACCTGATAGTGTAGAGAGTATAGGCGAATATGCTTTTTCTTGTGCAAACTGCAAAAAAATAGTTCTTCCTTCAAATTTGAAAAGTGTAGGTGTAAATGCATTTTCCATTCCAAATTCAGGATGTATTTATTTGACAGGAAATGCTCCTGAGATTAAAGACGAAAACTGGGTAGAGGCTCCTGGTGTTGTTGGTGGAAGTAATGTAACTATTATATATCCAAAAGGAAATAAAACATATACAGAGGCATTTAAGAATAGATTTGCAAATTCTTATGTGAATTGGATAGAAGAGGATATTAATGATATGAGCCTTGAACTCGAGAAAGGTGATGCAAAAGTTCAGTCAGTATCTTTAGATGTCCAGGGTAAAACTGTTGAATCAAATGAGGATAATGGTGGATCTTGTAATATATCAATAAAAATTCTAGATTATTCAGGAGATGGGTTAATGGCAACTCATGTTTATGTTTACTTGAAATCTGAACGCAGTAATTCTGAAATAAAAATTATGGCTGAGTATGATGCTGATACAGATTCTTATGTAGTAGACAGATCGAACCTGTATGATCCATTTTCGGAGTATATAGCTGATACAGATACATTTAGGAGTATAATTGTAAGCGGTAAGGTATGGATAGAAAAGATTGAGGTAGAAAGTGATTCGGGAAAAACCAAGCCACTTGATAATGGCTATGAGGAAATTATTCCAGTATCATCTTATGGTATTGTCTCAAAAGGCAGTGATCCATATGTAGCGGAAAAACCTGAAGATGCAAAATATTGGTTTAATGTTCATAGAACGCATGCAATGTATTTTTATGAACCTGATCTTACTATTAAATCATTAGCGGACAATGACGGGGAAATATATCATGAGACAAAAAATATATTCGTTGAAGATGGAGTTTCTGCAATAGGAATGAATAATATATACAAGGCAAACGATATTGATGGCTTGAAATTTAAGAGATGGTATTGTCCATATTTTGATTATATGGAAGACGATGAAATATATTCTTGTTCTTGTGTATTATACCCTGAATATGATAGAGACATTATTGTGTTTGATGTAAGGTTTGCTGATGGACAGGATGAGATCGTTGATATCCAAAAGACAAAATATGAGGAGTTATCGGAGGATGATTTTCCAGTAATAGAGGGATATGAAAATTATAATTGGGAACTTAGAAGAGATACAGGTGCAATATACTACTTTATGGATGTTCCGGATAACAAACCGGATACTCCGTTAAAAGTTAAAAATTCATCTACTTTATCAAAGGATAAGATTACAGCGGCTGTTGATGCTATTACAAAGGCAGCAGAGAAAACAAATGTAACAGTTAGCATGGATAATGCCACAGTAATTTCTAAAGAAATTTTAGATGCTGTGAAAGGCAAAAATTTGGATGTTACTTTTAATTCGAAAGATAGTAGCTGGACAATTAATGGTAAGGATATAACTTCAGATTCTGTAGATGATGCAAACATTTTGATAACAAGAGATGAAGAGAATGCAGTTGATTCAAGTATCAGTGGAATTATTGGCAAGCGTAGTGCAGAGAAACTTACATTTGGAAATAGCAATGAGTTCGGATTTAAAGCAAATGTGAATTTAGCGGTTATGAATGGGATTGCTAATAATAAGGCTGTGCTAATACAGAAAAATGAAAATGGATTTGCTTATAAGAGTTCATCAAATGTAAATAGTGAAAACTTTAATATTACTGTTGATAATGGAAATGAAGGCTATGTTGTTTATGGTGATAATGGAGATTTGAATTCTGATAGTAAAATAGATATCAGAGATGCAATGAGCAGTTTAAGACATGTAAGTGGAAGAGAAGATTTGGATTGTGTAAGAGAGGGATTTGCAGATGTCAATTTTGATGGCAATGTAAATATACAGGATCTTATAAAAGAAATACATGTTGTAAGCGGAAGAGAAGATAATTTTTAAATGACAAAATGACAGTATGATTAGAACAGCACGCGGTAAAGAACCGTGTGCTGTCTGACTATATGGAGAGAAAAGAATGGAAAATGCAAAAAAGATATGGAAAGTAATAATAGCAATATGTCTAATAGGAATAATGTTTTTAGAAAATTTATATACATATAAAACTGTGATATATGCTAATGAGACGGAAAAATATGTTAGCAACCTTAACCTGTATACATATAGAGCAGATAAGTATTTAGAACAGAATTCTGTGTGTAGGACAGTTATAAATAATATGATGGAGACATCATTTCCATCACAGAGAATTGTAGACTCACTAAGTAAAGATAATTCATTTCAGAAAAAAGTTGATGCATGGAAATATATTCATTATACGGATTCTCCATCTAAACTGGCGGATGATGTAATGAAAGAGAAGGATTTATATTCTGCGATAATAATTAGTGTGTTCGTATCTGAGGCAACAAACGATAATAATATTATGGATTATACAAAATTAATTTCCAAAGAGACTAGTGATGTTATATCGAGTGTTAAAAAATCTATTTCCATAAATGAAACACAGAATCTTACAGATTTTTCTAAAAATGATCTTGAGAATATTTTAGAAAAAGCATCAAAAACTTTTGAGAATAATCATCCAAAACTTGATGCTTTATCCGATTATAGTGAAAATATATCAGATTTATTTGAAGCAGGGGGAACGCTAGTGGAGGCGATACAGAGAATGGCGGAGTACACGCAGATCTGTGAATTATCTGTTGAGATAAAAAATGTTTTGCAAGATATGTATAATAATTGTCAGTCAGATAATGGACAACTTAAATCAGCATTGAGTGAAGTGATTGAAAGTATGAGGAGCTTCGATTCAGGAATATGTGCTAATATTATGAACGTGACAGAGAAAACACTATTTGATATAGTAGGAACCATTTTGGATGAATGTTGGAAAGATTTTTTGAAGGATATGCCGGTGGTATATTATTTTTGTGTAGGAGCAGATATTGGCATTAAATTTGGTGATATAATGTGTACGCATTTGTTTTCAACAGATAAGACGATTGAGCAATATGAAAAAATGAGATGTTTATCTGAATTTACATGTTTGCTAAAATCATCAATTCAACATATGGAAAAAGAATATGTAAAAAATAGAACATCAGATAATGCAAGAAATTATTTTGCTTCAATAGATGCATTATTCTCAATAGCAGAGCTAAGTTGTAAATATGCTGTAGAATATGCAGATATCATCTATACAGATTCGTTAATTGGAAATGTAAAGTACTTATTTAGTAAGAAAAGTCGGGAAAATTGTGATAGTTTTATTTCTGCAATTAATGACATTGAACGTAGTTATAATAGTGAATCACAAAGTCTGATTAATAATTATTTGAATGGGTTAGACGCTGAGCACCATGATATATACAATATTCTTATGGGTGAAAGTGATCCTGTAGGTGTTACGGGGATATCTTTTGTTAATAAGGATATTACAATAGGTATTAAGGATGAATATATTTATAGTGCTGGAATTGTGGAAGTAGAACCGAAGAATGCAACTAATAAAATTTTAAGTTATAGTTCGTCAGATGAAAGTATATGTGGTGTTGAAAATAGTGCAGGATGGCTTATTCCTAGAAAGGCTGGTGATGTAACAATAACAGCTTCGTCTGTTGATGGAAATTATACTGATAGTGTACATGTTCATGTAATAGATGGGTATAGTGATGCATGGCAGGATATGGGAATGTTTAATTGTGTATCCAGTGGTAATTGTGGGGACAATGTTAGTTGGCAGCTTTGGAGTAATGGTAGATTGTTAATTAATGGTGAGGGAAATATGACTGATTATGGATATAATGAATCACCATGGTACAATAATACATTTATTAACTTTGTTGAAATTGGTTCCGGAGTGAAGAGTATAGGTGATTGTGCGTTCTCTGGATGTACTAATCTTCAAAATATATATTTTATTGGATCACCCGAAAAAATAGGAAAAAGTGCATTTTATAATACAGGACTCACGGATGTTAGTCTGCCAGATGGAATGAAATCTATAGATAATTATGCTTTTGCTAATTGTAAAAATCTAAAATCAATTCAAATAGCTGATTCAGTTGATACAATGGGACTGGCTGTGTTTTTAAATTGCAAATCGCTTGAAAAGATTACACTGTCCAAAAAGATGAACTGTATTACGCAGGGTTTATTTATGAATTGCACAAAATTATCTGAAATTTCAATAACTGATAATATTATAGAAATTGATGATAATGCATTTTATAAATGCAGTAGTTTAGAAAAAGTTGAAATATATAATGATAATGTTGATATTTGGGATGATGCGTTTACAAACTGTGAATCCAAATTAATCTTATACGGAAATGCAGGTTCTAATGCAGAAACATTTGCAAAGAATCATGGTATTTCATTTGTGGCGTTTGATGATATAGATAGAGATTTATATGTAAAAGATTTTACATTTGATAATTCTAATACATACAAAACATTTGAGAAGATTAATATTGTAGGGCAGGCAGCAGGAGGTACAGCTCCATATCAATACAAATTTTATTACATTATTGATGGAATAAGACACAGTATTAGAGATTATACTTCTAGTGGAACTACATCATTTATTCCTATGAAAGGTGGGATTTATTCATTTGGGGTTGAGGTGAAAGATGATAATGGAAAAATAGCTTCAAAACAAATAAATGAAATAAGAGTTAAGGGATTTGAAGGTTTTGCAGGAGGAGATGGAACAAAAAATAATCCATATCAAATTAGCAATGTACAAATGTTTGAAGAAATAGAAAATAGACAAAATGATAATTATATTCTTATAAATGATATAGATTTATCGTGTGCACCGAGAATATCAAAATTTAATGGAACTCTTGATGGACAGGGATATACTATTAGATGCACTTTTTCGCAGAATAATGGATTGTTTAATTATTTATCGGAATCATCTTATATTCAGAATTGTAATGTCGTTATTATTGATAACCACAATTCTTTTCCAGAGCAGTTCGGTTCAATTGCTATTGAAAATTATGGAACTATAGAGGGCTGTATATCTCAAGGAGATATTGCTGTAGTTGGATGTGGCAATGATTGGTTTTGTTATGGTGGAATTTGTAGTTTTAACCGTGGAACTGTAAAAAGGTGTAGGAATGATTTAAACTTTGCATTAAAGGATTGTAGCAGTGGATTTAAAGGAGCAGCGTGGATTGGTGGAATATGTGGACAAGGCGGTGCTGATAAATGTCTTAATACTGGAAATATTAGTGTAGATGTTTATTATTTGGGAACATATTCTGTAAATGCAGGCGGAATTAATGCTGTTGAAGTAAGTAATAATTGTGCTAATGTTGGAAATGTTTCAGTAAAATGTTTAGCCGATTCATATTTTTCAGAGGCACACGTTGGCGCGATTAATGGTGTAGCTGCTCACTATTATGATACAATTATGAAAGAATACGGTAAGAATAATATGGTATCTAATGATGCAAAATTTAATCTTGATGTAGAATTTACTAATGTTAATTATGAGATTGTACATAGTAGTAAAATTTATGAATCAAGTGAAATAGAAGGTATTGCGGTAAAATCAAAGGATTATATCATGAACTGGTGGGATGAGAAAGTGATTGGTGATAACGCTACTGACATATGTAATAAAATAAAAAATGCAAAAGAAGGAGATTCAATTACTTTAAAATTAAAGAATGGGATTCTTGATAAAAAAATAGCGAATGCATTGGTGGACAAAAATGTAAATTTGTTGATAGATATGCAGAATGGACTAAAGTGGAGCATTAACGGAAAAAATGTTAAGGAAAATATCAATCAAAATATAAACTTAAATGTTTTGCGTTCTGATGTAAGAATATCTGATATTTCAATAGACAATGCACAGAAAATTATTGGAAATAGAACGGTAGAACAAATAATATTTTCAGAAAACGGAGCGTTGAAATTTGATAGTACCTTAATGGTTAGTGGTGTAAAGGACAATGTGAATAAAGTAGTACAAGTGGATATAGGGAGTATGGTATATATCGATGCAGAGGTAGTGAAAAGTAATACGTTTACCATAAATATAACTAATAGGGAAAATCGTCTGTTAATATATGGGATAAATGGAGATTTAAATTCTGATAGTAAAATAGATATCAGAGATGCAATGAGCTGCTTAAGGCATGTGAGTGGAAGAGAAGATTTGGACTGTGTAAGAGAAGGCTTTGCAGATGTTAATTTTGATGAAAAGGTAAATATACAGGATCTTATAAAAGAAATACATGTTGTAAGCGGAAGAGAAGACAATTTTTAAAGGATGAAACATAACGGTGCTCGGTTAATATCAAACTAAGTACCGTTTTGTTTATATTAATATTTACTAATGGAAAATATATATTTGACAAATGGTGATACAAGAAGTATGATATAAGAAAAAGGTACTAAGGAGGGGACAATGAAAAAAGTATATGATCAGAATGATACAGAGATTTAAGATATTATTGGTAAATTTAACGCGGAAAGATTGACATTTGGAGAAATAAACTATGGTTTTAATGCAAACATCCTGACTGCTTCGTCATTGGCAGATAATGAGGAGAAAGTTGTTATTATTGGTAAAAATAAAATGGATATAAATCCAGTACAGCAAGGGTTTGCAGATATTGACATGAATAATAATGTTAATATACAAGATCTCATAAAAGTTATCCATTATGTAAGCGGAAGATCCGATGAACTCTAATGAAGGATAGTGAGGTATACATATGACAAAACAAATCACAAGAAAAACTCTAATACTCTTTATGGTACTGACTGTTTTTATGACAACAATATGTAGTCAGACAAGTGTAAAAGCAGCAAATAAAGTATACAAAAATGTTAAGCTGATATTTGAGGACAATCAGGGAAATACGATAAAAACATTTACGAAAGATATTGCTCAAGGAGAAACATTAGGTCAGATTTTGGGTGATCAATACCCAACAATGAAAGCTGACTCTAAACTTGGCAATTTTACCGGATGGTATAGCAGTGATTGTCTTTACGGATTGTATTCCGGAAAAAGATATGAAAAAAATACACCGGTAAATATAGAGTATGATTATGAAGAGGATGATTACATACAAATTTCCTTCAAAGCATCATATGAAAAAAAGTCTGTTCGTATAACGTATTATTATATGGATAATACTGGTTGGCACGAAAAATATGAAGAAAGTATTTTAACTGTTGGGGCAGGTAAGAATGCTATATTGAGTTGTGCTCCGGCTGTTGGTGATGTAAAGCCATACTGTCATTTTGAAAACTGGAATATTATATACGGTGAGGATGTAATAGATGATAATCCGGATCAGTATTACCTTGTAGAGGCTGCATATGATAATTACCCGGTTGGAGTTAAGAAAAGCTATATTGATAATACAGGAAATATAAAAACCGTTGAGGAGACAAAATACTATCCGGCCGGAAGCAAATATGAGGATATATTGGTTGAATTGAAGGCAACACCGGATGATGCCTCAACAGATACTACAATTACAGGCTGGAACATTTTTGATCCATATGGTTATACTGATGAAGAGGGAACAATAGGAGTTCACAGTGACGAGAGAGGTGCTTGGGAAAATGATTTTGATTTGATTGCCGAGTATCAGAATGTGGAACTTAATAAAGTATTTTATAAGATTGTCGGTGAAGATCAGAAGATTCATGAAACTGATAAAGTTGTAAGCAACGCAAAAAACAGCAGCGAGCAGGATGTCTATAATGAGGCCATAAAGTATATACCTGATGGTCACATGAAGGCTTTGGAATATACAGGAAATTGGAGTATAACAAAAATTACATCAGATATGAATGATGATGTGTATTATTCTATGATGCCAAAATATAATAAAATTGTTGTAGAAGTAGATATGGCAAATTATGATCATAGTGTAGATACAATAATATATGCAGCAGATCCGGGAGATACACTGGAAATTCCGGATGGATATTTTATGGCTGCATATGATGAGGCGGGGAATACTTCATACGTTACTAAATATACAGTTCCAAAGGATGCAAAGGAAAGTGTTTTTGTTACATGGTTTTCAAAGAAATTCTTAGAAGATAATTCATTAGCAGATAAGATAAATAATGCCAAAGACGGAGAAAATGTAGAGGATACTCTTTCAAAGGATGGTATTGTTTCAAAAGCTGCATTAAATGCACTTAAAGGCAGAGATGTTTCAGTGGTATTATCCATAGCAGATCAAAACGCTAAGTGGATTATCAATGGTGCATCAGTTAATGATGTTAGTGATGATATAAATTTATCAGTTACAAGAAGCAACATTGATACCGGAAACATATCATATGATAAGATAAGCAAACTGTTAAGCAAAAGACAGGCTGAGCAGATTGCTTTTGGAAATAGTGATAAGTTTAATTTTACTGGAAAGCTTGAAGTTGGCATATCTGGTCTTGGGGGACAGGATAAAGCAGTTTTGATTCAGAAATCAGATTCTGATAACATGGAATACACAAATTCAGCTAAAATTAATGATGCATCCACTGCATTTACAATTGATAACGGACATGATGGAGTCATCATTTATGGAATAAATGGTGATACAAATGCAGACAGCAAGATTGATATCAGAGATGCGATGGAATGTCTTAGACATGTAAGCGGAAGAGAAGATATTGATGTTGTTAAGCAGGGATTTGCAGATGTGAATTTTGATGATAAAGTAAATATACAGGATTTAATTAAAGAAATTCATGTTGTAAGTGGGCGTGAAGACACTTTTTAAATGAACTTTTATGAAGCTTGATTAAATAAAATGTGGACTTTTCATTAGGTAAGGTGATAAACATGGCATTATTAAATTATGAATTCGACAGGCAGATTGAACTCGAAAGAGCCGATGCGTATGCAGAGGGCTTCCTGAGAGGGTATAAAAAGGGCTTTGAAAAAGAAATGCGCAAACAAATGGTTTTTAACATGTATGAAGAGGGATATTCAGTTGATCTGATAGCAGATATTGTGGTGGAATTAACCAAAGAAGAAATAGAAGATGCTATAAAAATAAGAAAGAAATGATTTGGTATAAAAGAATATCTGTTATGATGGGAACATAGACTGTGATGGTATAGAAGGAACAAGGCAATACAGAATATTATGGCAATTGAGATAATGCGAGAGACATATCAGGCACAATGGGAATTATCCTGACTGTGCCGATTACATCTCTAATCAATCACAAGCTCGTTACAACAAGGTATATCACACCAAGCACCCAGCTTGAAAATATGCCGTACAGTATCACAGGACCTGCAATCCTAAATATCTGACAGCCTATGCCAAATACCTGCCCCTCCACCTGAAATTCACATGCGGATGAGCATACTCCGTTTGCGAAGCCTGTTATAGGAACGAGAGCGCCTGCGCCTCCCCAGTTTGCAAGCGGTGCATACAGGTTTAGCGCTGTCAGTACACAGCTTATGAGAATCAAAATCATGCTGCACCAGGCCGAGGCCTCGTCGCTGCTTAACCCAAAGTATTGTGTGCAGGTATTTACTATGAGCTGTCCGATAGTGCATATGATGCCGCCGAGTATAAATGCCTTTAGCATGTTTGCAGAAAGGCAGTGAGTAGGTGTGACGCGCTTTACATATTTGTTATATTCATCATTTCGTTTTTCTTTTTGGTCAGTAGTCATGTTTTCAGACCTCCTTTTTTATAGGATGACCGTATTTTTTAAATGTATTCATATATGTGATTTTAGTTATTTGATTTAGGTATAGTTACTTATAAGAATTAAATATGAAGGATATAACAAATAATCCTTGCCACTTTTTACTTTAAATAGTAGAATTGTAGCAAGGATTATTTTTGCGCGGTAGCGCATCAAAGTAATAAATCACAGCAAAGCATATAATTGCGATAAATAATGCAAGTATTTTGCAATAAAGAAAAGGAGACACATATATGTATACACTTGACGACATCAAGAAAGAAGATCAGGAGATTGCAAGCGCCATCACAGACGAGTTTGAGCGCCAGAACAGCCACATCGAGCTTATTGCTTCTGAGAACTGGGTAAGCCCTGCTGTTATGTCAGCTATGGGAAGCATCCTCACCAATAAGTACGCTGAGGGATATCCGGGAAGAAGATACTATGGCGGCTGTGAGTGCGTGGACGAGGTAGAGGAGCTTGCCAGAGAAAGAGCCAAGGAGCTTTTCGGCGCAGAGTATGTAAATGTACAGCCGCACTCAGGTGCTCAGGCCAACATGGCAGTACAGTTCGCCATCTTAAAGCCGGGCGATACCATCATGGGAATGAATCTTGACCACGGCGGACACCTCACACATGGTTCACCGGTCAACTTCTCAGGCTCATATTTCCATGTAGTGCCTTATGGAGTAAATGACGAGGGCTTCATCGATTACGACAAGGTAGAGGAGATCGCCATTGAGTGCAAGCCAAAGATGATTATCGCAGGTGCATCTGCATATGCGAGAACTATAGATTTCAAGCGTTTCAGAGAGATTGCAGACAAGGTAGACGC
>CDYI01022946.1_pt1 | contig 14963 bp, 10 predicted proteins | sample 557711 | NCBI WGS metagenome assembly CDYI01 (sample SAMEA3182054, study PRJEB8094) | gut metagenome | biome: human; feature: gut; material: Stool; isolation source: human stools | place: Canada | collected 2012-11-13 | reverse complement strand
AGATAATACTGGATGTCTTATCGAGCATTTTGGCAACGCAGATGCCGTGCCGCAGCTGCCGGAGCGGTGCTTAAGCCGCTAGGCGGGAATTGTGCGGTGTTGCCTTTACATCTTTGGCTGTTCTGTAAAATCAAAAAAGCCGGGGCGTGCCGGTTTTGAACCCGCACTGCTCCGGCTTTGGTGCCCGATGATTACTTTACGGTCTTTTTGATTTTGGATGCGCTGTAGGTCTTCATCACGCTGGCGGAAAGGTTATTTTCCATCTCGGCGCCCTCTGCATAGAACTCGTCCTGCAAAGCATCGCTCTTCATAGCGTCCAGCAGATTATAGCGGCTCACAAAATCATCCACCGTGCCCTGCTCCATGGGGTCCAGGCTGCGCACGATCATGTAGCTCATGCCAAGGTCGGCCACCGTCCAGTTGCCGGTACCGGCTGCTTTTACCGCATCGGTAATGCTGTTGCCGCCGTCATTGGTGTTGTAGCTGGACAGGTCCGAAGGCGTAAACAGACCGCTGCCGGTGTAATACAGTGCCTGAGTTGCTTCCACGCTGCTGCCCAGTGCGGTAAAGGCCTGCGGCACATAGGTCATTGCAGCACTGTACAGGGCAGATTCGCTGGTAGCCGCGGCCAAGTCATCACGGCACTGGTTGGCCAGGGCTTCAATCTCGGCTTTCTGGTCGTCGCTGGCAAAGGTATACGTGCTCTGGTCAAATAGCGGCAGCTGGACCAGCTCCAGGTAGTAGCAATCGTTGTTGATGTAATCGGCATATTCCTGCTCGGTGACCGGGCTGCTGCCGTTTTCGCCGTAGATCAGCTTCAGGCAGGCATCTGCCTTTTTGCTGTTCAGCTGGTACTTTTCCAAGGTTGCCTTGGAAATGCCGTTTGCTGCGTACAGATCGCTGTTATTCTCCCACTGGGTATCGGCGGTCTTGGCGGCTTCGGCGGTAGCGGCTTCGTCCAGTGTGCCGCCCAGCTCGTCAAACTTCTTTTCCACAGCTGCGTAATACTGCAGGCTGCGCAGGGTCAGGCGGGCAACGTAATCTGCGCCGTCGGTGGTAACATCCTCGCCGTTAATGGTGCCGGTGCACTCAGCTTTCAGCACGGCTTTCACGTTGCTGGCGGTTTCGCCGGTGGCAAGCTTTGCTGCGCCGGAAGCGGTGTTGTAGGCGTTATACTGGGCCAGCAGGTAGATGCCGGCCGGGATATCAACGCCGCCAATGCTGCCCACGCTGGCCGGGGTGGACATGGCACAGCCCGTTACGCCCAGCAGCAGCATGACTGCCAGAGCCAGACTGATGAATTTTTGTTTCATGTTGTGGGGTCTCCTTACTATACTTTCAATTTGCCGCGCGGGCACCACCCGCAAATGGCAATGTAAAAACATTATACCGCGTTTGACCGCCCATTGCAAGCACGGTGTGGGGGCAAAATCGCCCGCCAAGCAACAAAAAAACAGGGCAGCCGTCCCAAAATGACCAACCGCCCTGTTCTGTTTTTCCTTATTCCTGCCTCCGGGGCTGAAAGCCAGCCCGCCGGGCAGCTGAATTTACTGGCGCAGTGCCTGGATCACACAGTCCAGGTCATGTTCGTCCTCACAGACGATCTTGACCGGATGGCTGTAGTCCAGACTCATCATACCGAGAATGCTCTTTGCATCAGCAATGCTGCCCTTCATGTCATGCACGCCGACCTCATTGTAACACTTGGCAGCGGCAGACACGATTCCCTGTACTTCTGCGAAGTTGGAAACCTTGACTTGTCTTACCATAATAATGACCTCCATAAATAAAACCCGGCACAGGCCATCATGCCTGCGCGGTAAGGGTGGGACCCACATTTCCTTTTCCTTACAGCTGCATTATAGCATAATTCTATCCGGCGTACCTATGTTAGATTCATTGTTGCCATTTTTTCATCGGGATGCACAAAAGACAAATTTGTTCATGTTCCGCTTTGTACAGGCTGCCAAAGTTTTTTCGCTTTATTCACGAATTTTCTTTATTTTTTGACTTTTCTGATTTCAGTTTTTGTCTTTTCAGCTTTGTATTTTAACGGTTTTTGTTCCTGTTTTGGCAGGTTGCACATTCAAACTGTCCATTTGGCTTTTCCTTCCGGCAACATAATTCCATGCTCTGCCGAAAAGTGCTGATTTTTGCGGTTTTCGGCCAGGTTTTCAGCTCTGGGGCACGCCTTTCATGGTCAGGGCAATGCGCTTTTTGGCTGTATCCACGCTCAGTACCTTGACCTGCACCACATCGCCCACTTTCAGCGCATCTCTCGGGTTCTTGATAAACTTATCGCTGATCTGGGAAACATGCACCAGTCCGTCCTGATGCACGCCGATATCTACAAATGCGCCAAAGTCAATCACATTGCGCACAGTACCTTTCAGCTCCATGCCGGGCTTCAGGTCCTCCAACCCCATCACATCGCTGCGCAGCAGGGGTTTGGGCAGGCTGTCGCGCACATCGCGCCCCGGCTTGCACAGCTCGGACACAATATCCATCAGGGTGGGTTCGCCCACGCCAAGTGCTTCGCACAGGGCTTTGGTGCCGCGGCTCTTCACCCGTACCGGCAGGCTCTGCATCGCGTCCGTGCCGATCTCTTTGGCGTCACAGCCGCAGGCTTCCAGCAGGCCCTTGGCGGCGGGGTAGCTTTCAGGGTGGACGGCGGTTGCATCCAGCGGGTTCTTGGCACCCGGCAGGCGCAAAAAGCCTGCGCACTGTTCAAATGCCTTGGGGCCAAGGCCCTTGACCTTTTTCAGCTGCGCACGGGAGGTAAACGCGCCCTCCTCCTCACGCCAAGCCACAATATTTTTAGCGGTAGCGTTGGTAATGCCGGCCACACGGGCCAGCAGCGGGGCGGACGCCGTGTTCAGATCCACGCCAACGCTGTTCACGCAGTCTTCCACCACACCGTCCAGCGTTTCGTTCAGGCGCTTCTGGGGCATATCATGCTGGTACTGGCCCACGCCCACGGCCTTGGGGTCAATTTTAACCAGTTCGGCCAGCGGGTCCTGCAAGCGGCGCGCAATGGAAACCGCGCTGCGCAGGTTGACATCATACTGCGGAAACTCCTCCGCCGCCAGCTTGGACGCCGAATACACCGAAGCACCGGCTTCACTGACGACCATATATTGCAGGTGCAGCCCCTTTTCCTCGGCCAGTTCACGGATTACGGCGGCGGCAAACTCCTCGGTTTCATGCCCGGCGGTGCCGTTGCCGATGGCCATGACCTCCACCCCGTTTTTCAGCACCATGCTCTTGATGGTTTTCTTGGCCTGATCCACCCGCTTGAATTCCGGCACCGGGTATACCACGTTGGTATCCAGCACCTTGCCGGTGGGGTCCACCACGGCAACCTTGCAGCCCATGCGGTAGCCGGGGTCCAGGCCCATCACGGTTTTGCCGCGGATGGGCGGCTGCAGCAGCAGCTGGCGCAGATTCTCGCCAAACACAGTGATGGCACCCTCGGCGGCCTTGGCGGTCAGTTCGGCGCGCAGTTCGTTTTCCAGGCTGGGGTGGATCAGGCGGCTGTAGGCATCCAGTGCCGCGGCTTCCACAATGGCAGCGCTGGGGCCGCCGGTCTTTTTGCGGGCGAACATCCAGGCCACAATGCCCCCGGCGCGCTCGGCTTCCACGGCAATGCTCACCTTCAAAAAGCCTTCCCGCTCGCCGCGGTCCAGGGCCAGAATACGGTGGCCAGGGATTTTGGCGACAGACTCGGTATAATCATAATACTGGGTGTATACGCTGTCTTCGTCCTTAGCTTTTACGCTTTTGACCATGCCGAACGCATGGTAGTAGCGGCGCAGCTCGGCGCGGCAGTGAGCGTCATCGCTGATGGTTTCGGCAATGATATCTTGTGCCCCGGCCAGAGCGGCTGCTGCATCGGGGACTTCCTCGTTCAGGTAGTCGTTGGCGGCTGTCTGCGGGTCAAAGTTAGCATCCTGCTTCAAGGTAGCATCGGCCAGCGGCTGCAGGCCGCGAGCGCGGGCGATGCTGGCGCGGGTCTTGCGCTTTGGCTTATACGGACGATAGATATCCTCCACCTCGGCCAGTGTTTTGGCACCAGCCAAAGCGGCCTGCAGTTCCGGCGTCATGGCGTTCTGCGCTTCAATGGAGCCGGTCACTTCTTCTTTACGCTTATCCAATCCGCGCAGGTATTCCAGGCGGTCGCCCAAGTTGCGCAGCACCTGGTCATCCATAGAGCCGGTAGCTTCTTTGCGGTAGCGGGCAATAAATGGGATGGTGTTCCCGGCATCGATCAGGTCAATGGCACCCTGTACGTTTTTCAGGCTCAGGTTCAGTTCCTGCGCCAGCTGTTCGGCATGGTTCGGCATCTTTGTTCTCACTTTCTGTTTTACGAGGGATTTTCCACGCGGGATTTTCCAGCCTTTTTTGAAAAAAAGGCTTCGGCGAAAAAACTTTAATATAATAGAATATAAGAATAAAAATAGGGATTGGATCGCGAACGGGTAAACAAAATACGCTCAAAACATATTGAAGCACGCGTTTTCCCCATAGAGACCGTAGGGGTGCACATTGTGCGCCCGCTGACCTAATGTCATAGCGTTTTTCCAAGGATTGTATATGGGACAAACGGCCACGGGACGATGCAAGCATCGTCCCCTACAAATAATTTTTAGGTTTGCGATAACCATTTTGCGTTTCTCCCCAACGCGATAAGGGCATCGCGCCCTACAGAATATTTTGCCGCTCATCACGCACTTTCAAACATTCCAAAGCCTAATATTTCCTGAGCGGCGCTGCGCGCCGCGGTCCACCACCATTATTCTTTATTCTTTTTTAATTATTCTTTACCTACCCCATTCCTAATTAAACTCCTAACTCCTCCCTCCTAACTCCTAACTAATTTTCCGTCCACACCAAACTTTCAAACCAACGAAAAAAGGGGTTGTCCATTTTGCCGCTGCGCTCGCCGAATACACCGCGCAAACCGCGCATTTTGCTGGTTCCGCCGCCGGAGCTGCCGGTTCCTGCTGTGCAGGGCGGCGCGGTGGAAACCCTTGTCACCCACCTGATCCGTGAAAATGAACGGGCGGGCAAGCTGGACCTGCTGTGCGCCAGCATCCCGGACCCGGAAGCCGCCGCCCAGGCACAAGGGCTGCAGCACACCAAAATGCTGTACGTTGCCAAGCCCCGCGGCGTGCGCCGGTATTACCCCATGGTGTTTCTGGAGCGCTGCTTTGGCGTTGCCGCCCCGTATGACCCGTGGTATCAAAAGGTTCAGCTTTCCCTTGCACTGGAGCTGCCCACGCCGGACCTGATTGTGGCGGAGGGCGGCACCCTGACCCAGTGCAGCGCCATCAGCAAAATGTTCGGCAAGCGGCGTTGCCTGGCCCACCTGCACGGCCAGACCAGCTGCAGCCATGAGATGGACGCCATTTACGGCGGCATTCTGGCCCTGAGCGAGTTTATCCGCGATGATTACCTCAAAACCAGCGAGCTGGACCGCAAGCATGCCTACATCCTGCACAACTGCATTGATACCGCCCGCTTTGTGCCCGGCCCGGCGGATACTGCGCTGCGGGCTTCCCTCGGCTTTGCGCCGGAAGATTTTGTTGTACTGTTCTGCGGCCGCCTGGAGCCGGATAAGGGCATCCACAAGCTGTTGGAAGCGATGGAGAATATCCATGACCCGCGCATCAAGCTGCTGATTGTGGGCAGCCCGTTTTTTGGCCGTACCCAGCAAAGCCCGTTTTTGCGCAAGTTGGAACAGCAGGCCGAGACCCTTGGCGACCGGGTGCGCTTTACTGGCTATGTGCCCAATGATTCGATGCCGGAATATTACCGCCTGGCGGACCTTGTCTGCGTGCCCACCTTGGTGGAGGAAGCCGCCGGGCTTGTGGCGGTGGAAGCCATGGGCTGCGGCCGACCGGTGCTTGCCACCCGCAGCGGCGGTATGCCGGAATATCTGGACGGCAGCCAGGCCGTGCTGGTGGACCGTGACGGCAATGTAGCCGGGCAGCTGAGCTTTGCCATCCGCATGCTGTACGAACACCCGGATCTGCGCGCCCAGATGAGCACCGCCGGTGCAAAGACGGCACAGCGCTATTCTTCTGCACGCTTTTATGATGATTTTGTACGCATTGTGTACGATTTTGGAGGTCACCTATGGAACAGCCCGTCATCTGTGTGATCGTTCCGGTATACAAGGCGGAAGCCACCCTGCCCCGCTGCATCGAAAGTGTGCTGACCCAGCAGCTGCCGGGCGGGCTGCGGCTGATCTTGGTGGACGATCAAAGTCCAGACCGCAGCGGCGAAATTTGTGACGCTTACGCAGCAAAGGATCCCCGTGTGATGGTACTGCACCGCAGGGAACGCGGGGTTTCCGGCGCGCGCAATGCCGGGCTACGGGCCGCCACCGGCGAGTATATTGTATTTTTGGACAGTGACGATGCCCTGCGCCCCGGCGCTTTGGCCGCCGCCCTTGCGGCACAGGCCGCTGCCCCCAACGCTTTTGTGCTCTGGCACTACACCATGCAGCCGGACGATACCACCCCTGTAACCACAGTAGCCCACCTGGCCCAACAGAGCGACCTGGCCCGCCTGCACCTGGACTGCCTGATCGCCATGCCGTGGAACAAGCTTTACCGGCGCACATACGCCCGGCAGCTTGCCTTTGACCAGGCTTATACCCTTGGCGAAGATTTGCAGTTTGTGCTGGATTATCTGGCTCTGCTGGGGCGCTGCCAGCCGGATTTCAGCTACCTTGTGCTGGAAAGCGCCCTGACCTTTTACGATTGCAGCCGCACCGGCACCCTTTCCACCAAGTACCACGCCAATTACTGCGAAATTTGGCCCAAGCATTTTGCCAAGCTGAACGCCGCCTGCACCGCTGCTGCCTGCCCGCCGCAGGATATGCTGCCGCTGCACCGCGCGGAATTGCAGGTTTTGGCCGAGGGTGCCGCGGACATTTTGCGGCGGGACCCCGACGCCATGCCCGCACGCCGCGCCAAAGCCCGCACCGCGCTGCAAAGTCCATGGCTGAAAAGCCTGCTGGATACAATGCGCCATGAGCACTGTTACAGCCCCTATTACCTGCCCTGCCGCTGGAACAGCTTACGTCTGCTATGGATGTTGTCCGAAGCTGCGCGCACGCAGAGCCCCCTGTTCGGCAAGCTGGACTGGGCTGGGTATTATTTGCTGCTGGGCCGCATGAAGCGCGGCTGAACCGCAACCTGCTTTCTCTCTGGTATTACAGTACATTTCCCCCAGGCAGCGCCGCTGGCTTGCCTGGGGTTTTGTTTTTGCATCGTCAGGTTTTTGGGGTTGTAGATTGTATTCACCTGCTTAACATGGTATAATGGGACAGAATTATCTCTTTGTACTATTTTTAACACATTTGGGAGAATTATTTAAGGCAACACCGCAGCGGCACTGCTTTTATGTGTTTGGCCGCTAAATCTGTTTTGGAGTGTTTTAGATGATGTTTTTATCGCGTGCAGAGTCCTCTTATCTGCACCAGCACCTAAGCGTTGTGCGCCATGTCACCCTGGACCCGGAGGGCCCCGGTGTGCTGCGCATTCACCTGCTCCCTTGCAAAAAAGCACGGCGCAATGTGCCGTTTGTTGCACTTTTGAACGGGCAGGATATTTTGCCGCTCAGCGTTTCCTGGGCCATTCTGCTGGCAGGGCTGATGGACGCCCTGCAGCCTTTTGAGGGCAAGGAGATCACCGAGGACCAGTGGGCCGGCATTGCCGCCCAGGCTGTGGAAACCGCCGCTGCTGTTTACCCGAAAACGGCTCCCGACCAGATCCGCGCGGATTTGAATGCCATGCTGACCTCCTTCCGCGCGCTGACCGCCGGGCAGGAACCGCCCGTGCATGTGCAGCCGATGGACCTGGGCGCTTACGCCCGCTATATGGCAGCCCCCCACCGTATGGACCTGATGGTAAGCTCCATGGAAAAGGACGGTGCCTGGCACTGCAACCAGAAATGCCTGCACTGTTACGCCGCCAACCAGCCCCTTGGCGCGGTGAAAGAGCTGGATACCGACCAATGGCTGGCTGTTATCCAAAAATGCCGCGCGGCGGGCATTCCGCAGCTGACCTTTACCGGCGGCGAACCCACCATGCGCAATGACCTGGTCAGCCTGGTGCATGCCGCACAGTGGTTTGTTACCCGGCTGAACACCAACGGCCGCATGCTGACCAGCGCCCTTTGCCGGGAACTGGCGGACGCCAGCCTGGACAGCGTGCAGGTCACCCTATATTCGGCGGATGAAGCGATCCATAACACGCTGGTGGGTGCCCCCGGCTATGCGGACACCATCAGCGGCATCCGCAATGCGGTGGAGGCGGGGCTGAATGTCAGCATCAACACCCCGCTGTGCAGCCTGAACCAGGATTACACCGCAACGCTGGCGCTGGCCAACTCTCTTGGCGTGCGCTATGCCACCTGCAGCGGGCTAATTCCCACCGGCGGGGCCGAAACCGACCCCAGCAAGGCCACCCGCTTAACGCCGGAAGCACTGACCGCCGTGCTGCGCCCCGCGATGGCCTATGCTGAACAAAACCACATGGAGATCAACTTTACCAGCCCCGGCTGGCTGCCGGATGCGGTACTGTTGGACCTTGGCTTTACCCAGGTGCCCAGCTGCGGGGCCTGCCTTTCCAACATGGCCGTTGCGCCGGACGGCACCGTTCTGCCCTGCCAGAGCTGGCTGCGGGAGGGCGCTGGCCTGGGCAACATCCTGCATGACCCCTGGCACAAGATCTGGAATGTCCCCACCTGCCGCCGTGTGCGGGAAGAAAGTGCGAAAATGGAACACATCTGCCAGCTTGGCATAACCGTTCCCGCACAGGGAGGTTTGTGATGAAACAATCCGTTTTACGCTTTGCCGCGCAGCTGTGGGCTATGCTGGCCGTTCTGCTGCTGTTTGTTGCCGCCGCCCTGCCCGCCCATGCGGATGACGGCGACATGGATGAGATCACCCACTATACCGTAACAGTGGACACCCGCGCCGATGGCTCCGCCGATATCACCTATGAGCTGGACTGGAACGTGATCGGCGGCAGCCTGGATGAACCGCTGACCTGGGTGCGCATCGGCCTGCCCAACAGCCACAACGACAGCCTGGTCAACCTGACGCCGGATACAGTTCTTAACGTAAGTTCCGTGGATGACGGCGGTTCCTTTGCCAAGGTTGATTTTATCAACGCCTACTTCCCGCCGGATATTGCCGCCACCATCGGCGCACAGAGCAGCGTACACTTTGCGTTCCAGGTACACCAGTCCCATCTGTTTTTGCTGAACGAAGACGGCAACGCCGACTACAGCTTTACCCCCGGCTGGTTCGATGATTTGTGTGTGGATGAGCTGACCATCCGCTGGGTGGCGCTGGACGGTATCCAGGCCGATAACGACAGCCAGGACGGCAACTATCTTGTGTGGAACTTTGGCCCGCTGGACCATGGCGAAAGCGCCACGGTGCATGTCAGCGTTCCCGCCCATACAGCACAAAACTACTCCCCCGATGCTGCCGCAACGGACAGCGAAATGTATTATGACGACAGTGACCAGGTACTGGTTTTCTTCTTCGTACTCCTTCTGGTCATTATCGTGATTGCTCTGATCACGGTTTCCATTTCCCGCACAAACGGGATCTGGAACGGTGGTTTTGGCGAGGATGACCCCGACGACTGGTACTGGTATTCCAACGGGCACACCCATATCCATGTTGCCCGTAATCTGCCCCCGCCAGAAGGCTACCATCGCGTTCCCCCACCCGCAAACTTCAAGGCCGGGGGCGGAAAGACCCGCGGCGGTGGTGCCGGGCGGCGCAGCGGCGGTTCGGATCACTCCAACCATTCCAGCTGCGCGTGTGCGTGTGCCTGTGTTTCCAGCTGTGCATGCGCCTGCGCGTGTGCGGGCGGCGGCCGCGCCGGGTGCAGTACCAAAAACTTTTATAAAATTACCGTGAAAAAAGCCGACTGATATAACGGAGGGCAAAGCCATGAGCCTGGAAGATCAATACGATGCCTGGGTGCGCAGTGTGACCGGTACAGGCCGCCACAGCGCTACCAAACAGGACCGCGATGCCGCGCAAAACAGCCTGAACGCCATGCAGGCCCAGCTGGACGCTTTGGCCGAAAGCCAAAAACGCCAGAAATCTGCCGCGGACGCCCTGAACGCCGTGCAGCGCGCCGGCGCCGCCACCGCGGACAGTGTGCGCCGCATGAGCAGCGAGCTGACCCAAAGCCTGCGCCAGGACGGCCTGCTGGGCGGCAAAACCGCACAGCCTGCCCCCGCAGCAGAACCGGTAAAAGCCGGCCCGGAAAACTTTAATGGCCTGGCCGACCGGGTGCGCCAGCAGGTGCTGGGGCAGGATGCCTTTGTGGGGCAGGTGGTCAAGGCGTTCCGCCGCCCCTTTGTGATGGGCACCGCCGATACCGCCCATGCCCGCGGCAGCATGCTGTTGTGCGGCCCCACCGGTACCGGGCGGCACTATGCCCTGACCTGCATTGTGGACGAGATGGCAGGCCGCGGACTTTTGCACAGCGCCCTGATTGAAACGATGGATCTGGCTCTGTACCCCGGCCCCGCACAGGAAAAGCTGTTTTTGCAGGACCTGTATGCCGCCTTGCAGTCTGACGCCGAGGTTCTGGCCTTTGACCATTACGAAAGCTGTGCATCCAATTACCTGAACATGCTGGCAACGCTGGCCATTGACGGCACTCTGCCGCTGACCAGCCGCTATGTATTGCAGCGCGGCATTCTGGTGGATGTGGGCACCGCCCTGGCCCCCGGCGCGATCGGCGAATTGCAGGCTGCCGGCAAGTATTTTGTATTTTTCTCCAACCGGGACGAAACCGCCCTGGCGGACAAGTTCGGCGCGCGGTTCGTGGACGCGCTGGAGGGGGACATCTGCCGCACCCAGGCGTTCACCCCCGAAAGCCTGGCCGCCATTGCCGCGCGGGAGCTGAACCACCTGGCCCAGCGGGTCAAGGCGCAGTGCGGCCTTGTGCTTGCCATGGGCAGCGATGTGCGGGACCTGGTTGCCGCGCAGTACGGCAAAACCAGCGGCATGACCGCCATGCGCGATTATGTCGACAGCATCTACCGCGCCTTTGCAGAGTACGTTCTGGATGCGGACGACATTCCTACCGCCGGAACGCCCGCCAAATTGACGGTGGACGGCAGCCGCCTGATGGCCGCCATTGGCAGCGGTGAACCGTTTGACCTGCTGGCCCTGCTGCCCCGCCAGTACCGCGGCGATGTGGATGCCGTGGAAGCGGAGCTAGATGCCATTGTGGGCCTTGACGAAGTAAAGGATTTTGTGCGCGGCATTGCCCAGAACGTGCAGGCCCAGCAAAAGCGCAAGGCCCAGGGCCTGAAAGTTGCCGATGTGAACATGCACATGATTTTTACCGGCAACCCCGGCACCGGCAAAACCACGATTGCCCGCATTCTGGCCAAGTATCTGAAAGCCATCGGCGCACTGCGCGGCGGCCAGCTGGTGGAAGTGACCCGTGCCGACCTGGTGGGCCGCTATGTCGGCCACACGGCCCCGCTGACCAACCAGGTGATCCAGAGCGCTTTGGGCGGCGTGCTGTTCATTGATGAAGCATACAGCCTGTACCGCGGCGGTGAGGACAGCTTTGGGCTGGAAGCCATTGACACCCTGGTAAAGGGTATTGAGGACCACCGCGATGACCTGGTGGTGATCCTGGCCGGGTACAGCAAGGAGATGGCGCTGTTCCTGACGGCGAACTCCGGCCTGGCCAGCCGCTTCCCGAACCAGATTGAATTCCCGGATTACACAGGCGCTGAGCTTTTGGCGATCACCCAAAGCATTGCCAAAAGCAAGGGGTACCGCCTGGACGATGCCTGTGCGATGCCGTTGGTGGCATTCTTCGACCGCCGCCAGTCAGAGAACGCCGCCGAAAATGGCAACGGACGCATGGCCCGTAACACGCTGGAAAAAGCCATCCTGAACCAGTCCAAGCGCCTGGTCGCGGATGCTGATGCCGCGCTGGACCTGCTGCTGCCGGGGGATTTCGAACTGGAGTGATTCCTTACGGGAGTTTTTCGGCCTTTTTGAAAAAGGCCTTGGCGAAAAACTTTAATGGGTATCGCATAAATCACATAAGCTAAGGCAGCACCGCACAATTGCCGCCGAAAACTCCTCCCTCCTAACTAAAAAAATCCGCCCCATCCAGAACAGCTCTCACCATTCTAAACGGGGCGGACAAAAGTTTGATTTACAGTACCTTGGACAAAAACGCTTTCAGGCGCGGATTGTCGGGGTTCTCAAAGAACTCCTGCGGGGGCTTATCGACCTTGATAACACCCTCATCAATAAAGATCACACGGTTGGCAACCTCGCGGGCAAAACCCATTTCGTGGGTCACCACCACCATGGTCATGCCATCGCGGGCCAGTTCTTTCATCAGTTCCAGAACTTCGCCTACCATTTCGGGGTCCAGCGCGCTGGTGGGCTCGTCAAACAACAGCACTTCAGGGTTCATGGCCAGTGCACGCACAATGGCAATGCGCTGTTTCTGGCCGCCGGAAAGCATGTTGGGGTAAACATCCGCCTTATCGGCCAGGCCAATGCGCTCCAGCAGCTCCATGGCCTGCTTGTCGGCAGCAGCCTGGCTCATACGGCCCAGGCGCACCGGAGCCAGCGTGATGTTCTTTTTCACCGTCAGGTGGGGGAACAGGTTAAAATGCTGGAACACCATGCCCATCTGGGCGCGGGTGGCATCAATGTCGCGTTCGGTGATCTCTTTGCCGTCCAGCATAACCGTGCCGCCGTCCGGTTCTTCCAGGCGGGTCAGGCAGCGCAGAAAAGTGGACTTGCCGCAGCCGGAAGGCCCAACCAGGCAGACAACATCGCCCTTATTGATGGTCAGGTCAATGCCCTTGAGCACATCCAGACCGTTATAGTTCTTTTTTAAGTCCTTAACGACGATCACTCTTCGCCAGCCTCCCTTCCAGTTTGCCAAGCAGCCAGGTAAAGATCATAACCAGAATCAGATACATCAGCGCCACGCCGAACAACGGGAACATCGGCTCGTAAGTACGGTTCATGATGCCCTGTGCAGCGTACAGCAGCTCCTTGCCGCCAATAACGGTGATGAGCGAGGTATCCTTGAGAAGGACGATGAACTCATTGCCCAGGGCAGGCAGCACCGAGCGGATGGCCTGCGGAATCACGATCAGCACCATGGTTGTCATGTAGTTCAGGCCCAGGCTACGGCCGGCTTCCATCTGGCCGGGGTCAACGGCCATCAGACCGCCGCGGATGATCTCCGAAACATACGCACCGGAGTTAATGCCCAGTGCCAGCGCACCGACCATGGTAAAGTTGCGGCTGTTGGCAAAGATAACCATGCTCATAATCAGCATCTGCACCATCATGGGGGTGCCGCGGATCACAGTGGCGTATAGCTTGCATACAGCGTTGGCAACGGCAAGAGCCGGGTCGTGGTGGCCGCGACGCTGCTGGTCATGCGCAACACGCACCAGGGCAACCACGCTGCCCAGCACCACGCCGATCGTCAAAGCAATTGCCGTTACATACAGCGTGGGGATGACCCCTTTGAGGTATTGCTGCCAGCGGTTTGAGGCAATAAATGCCTGGTAGAATTTGACGAACAGATCCTGCCCGAAATCCAGCTTTGTACCAGCTTTCGCCAGCTGGGTCAGCATTTCGTATTGTGCGGCCATCCGCATTCCACACCTTTCCTGTGTTCCGGCACCAGGGCACCGGGCGTTTATTTTACGGTCTTGCCAACAAAAGGGAGGCGCCCCTGCGGGCCACCTCCCTGTGGCACTTGTGAAAAAGCTGCTTTATTCAGCAGTGATGTACTTGTCCACGATAGCCTGCAGGGTGCCGTCGGCCTTCAGCTCTTCCAGAGCGGTGTTGATGGCATCCTTCAGTTCGGTGTTGCCCTTACCAACGCCGATTGCGTAGCTTTCTTCCACGTAAGCGGTGTCCAGCAGCTTCAGGCCGGGGTTGGCAGCAATAAATTCCTTAGCGGGAGCGTTATCAATAACAACGCAGTCAACCTGGCCGTTGTTCAGCATCTGCACGGCAGTCAGGCCGTTGTCGTAAGCAACAACGTTCTCATCGCCAAAGTCGTCAGAGCAGTACAGGTAGCCGGTGGTACCGCGCTGGGTGCCGATTTTCTTGCCAGCCAGGTCATCCACGCTGGCAATATCGGAATCTTCCTTGACGATGATGGACTGGATGCCGGTTGCGTAAGAGTCGGTGAAGTCCATCACGTTCTGGCGCTCGTCGGTAACGGTAACGCCAGCCATAACCATATCGGCCTTACCCTGCTGTACAGCCAGCAGTGCAGCGTCAAAGTCCATATCATCGATCTGCAGCTCCAGGCCCAGCTTGTCAGCAATGGCCTGTGCGGTCTCAATGTCGATGCCCTCAAATTCGCCGGAATCGGTGGTCATCTCGTACGGGGGGAAGGCTGCGTTGGTGGACATGATCAGCTTGCCCGGCTCAACGGTGGACAGCTCAGCAGTTTCAGTCTCGCTGGCTGCTTCAGAGGAAGCAGCCTCGGAAGATGCAGCATCGCTGGAAGCGGCCTCGGGGGAAGCGGCTTCGGAAGATGCAGCAGAAGAAGCGGTGGAACCGCAGGCAGCCAGGCTCAGAACCAAGGCAGCGGCAGTCATCAAAGACAATGCTTTTTTCATTACAATATACCTTCTTTGTTCATGGTTCTCTGATTTTCAAGGCGTATCTGAAAACAAGGAAAATGACGGACATTTCGCAAACACAAGCAGGATGTAAGGCAAAGAGCCGCAGAAATCCTTTCTGGATTCCAAGGGCAACACCGCACAATTCCCGCCTGACGGCTTAAGCACCGCTTCGGCGGCTGCGGCACAGCATCTGCGTTGCCAAAATGCTCGATAATGTCGGGTTGCGGTACCCGCATCGTGCTTCGGGGGCAAAAGCCCCTCGCACTCTGCGA
>CDYI01025803.1_pt1 | contig 14996 bp, 9 predicted proteins | sample 557711 | NCBI WGS metagenome assembly CDYI01 (sample SAMEA3182054, study PRJEB8094) | gut metagenome | biome: human; feature: gut; material: Stool; isolation source: human stools | place: Canada | collected 2012-11-13 | reverse complement strand
AATTTGCCGTAATGTCGGCCATCCCTGTCCCGGATGGGAGAGAGGCAGGGCATCCGTGTGTCGTAACGACTCCTTCGGAGAAATCCGCTACTTTGAAACTGATAGAGGAACAGGATTGGGCGCGCAAGGTCGTGGAAGCCTTGAGGCAAAATGTGGACAAGTATGCGGAGCGTGGGGAAGACTATTTGAGTTCGCGGCTTTATATGAATTGGAAAACACAAGCCAAGGACGTGTATATCCGTGGTGAATGGTTCAGCCATGTGGGAGAAGAAAAGGCACCGGTGCCTACGGTTATGTTCAGCGGTGCACGGGCTGCCGCCACGGCGTACGCCCGTCCGGGAATAGAAGAACGTTTGCCGTATGCCGACGAGACACAAGGCGTTTACATGAAAAACCGTAATTTGCCGGGGCAGCCTTTGGAATGGGTAAGGCCCGAGAAAGTAGGCACGCAGATAGAGAGCGGCAACATAGACATCATGCGTCATGCACGCGATGCGGCTTACCTGTGGTGGCTGACGGGAGAAGAGAAGTATGGCCGGATGGCAGCAAAAGTGCTCGATACTTATTTGCAGGGGATTTATTACCGCGACCTGCCCCGGGACTTGAACCATGGCCACCAACAGACGTTGGTCGGCATGACATCCTTTGAAGTCATCCATGAAAGCATCGTGCCCCTCCTTACCGAGTGCTATGACTTCCTTTATACCTATATGGAACGGCATTATGCGGACCGCATGCCCGTTTATGCCGGTGCACTGAAGAAAATGGCCGACGTGATCGTCCGGAACGGTGTGCCTCATAATAATTGGAATATCATTCAGGCACGTTTTATCTTTGCCATCGCGCTGGTGCTGGACGAAAATGAAGCTTACGAAGACGGGAAGGGACGGGAATATTATTTCGATGTCGTGGCGCAGGACAGCACCTTGCGGCAGTGGGGACTGAAGACTTTGGCCGACTACGGTTTCGATGCAGGAACGGGAATCTGGAACGAATGCCCGGGATACAGTTGCAACGTGGTCAATGATTATACGGATTTTGTCTTGCTGTTCGACAAGTACCTTGGGCGCGACCTGACCCGCGAAATCCCGGTGATAGAAAAAGCCGTGGCCGCCACCCCGCAATACTGCTTTCCCAACCGTAAGATTGTAGGATTCGGGGATACGCATCCCGGTCCGTTGCGCACGAGCTACTTCGGCAGCATGGTGAAGAATGCCCGGCGGTATGGCAAGCGGAGGCAGGAGGAGCGGTTCACGGCCATGTTGCGTTGTTTCGAACCGGACTTCGCTGCGGCGCAAGACCGTCCCAGGATCGGCGGGAACCTGATGAACCTCTATCCGCAGGAGGATTTGACGATAGACACGACGATTGCGGCCGGTGACATAGAAACGTATGTCAGTCCGACTTTTTATGTGCCGAAGGTCAGTTGGCTGGTGCAGCGCAACGGCATGGATGCCGGGCGGAGTCTGATGTATTCGTTGAACGGCAGCGAGGGCAACCATCAGCATGCCAATGGCTTGTCGGTGGAGTTCTATGGGAAGGGGCTGACGTTGGGGCCTGACGCGGGCATCGGGCAGTCCTTGTATTCCGGTCTGGACTATCTGGAGTATTACAGCCAGTTCCCCAGTCACAATACGGTTTGTGTGGACGGCATTTCTTCTTATCCCGTGATGAAGAGCAACCATGCGTTCAAACTGTTGCACAGTTATCCCCAGCCGTCTACGGCCGAAGAACGGAACTTGGCGTCGGAGAATTACTTCAGGGGAGTCTGTTATACCGAGACATACTTCCGTGAACCGGAGTCGCAGGCCGACCAGACACGCCTGTTGAGCATCGTGGATACGGACGGCGGCGGTTATTATGTGGACATATTCCGAAGCCGGAAGCATGAAGGCGGCGACAAGATGCACGATTATTTCTACCATAACTTGGGGCAGACGATGAGCGTGACGGCGGCCGACGGCAGTCCGTTGGACTTCGCGCCGTCGGAGGAACTGAGTTTCGCCGGAGCACACCTGTATGCTTATTCTTATATATACGACCAGCAAATGGTGCGGACGGACAAAGACATCCGTGCGGATTTCACGGTACGTCCCGATGCCGGGGGCGACGACATCCGCATGACGATGTGGCAACAGGGCATGCCCGGGCGGAAGATTTTCCGTGCGTTGAGCCCCGAGACGGAAGGATTGAGCCGCGACAAGACCATGCCTTACAAGATAAAAGGGCAACCGACCCTGACGTATGTAGCCCGCCAGACGGGCGAGGCTTGGACACGCCCGTTCGTGTCGGTGTTCGAACCGTCCGTGTCGTCGGAAGGCAACTCTGTCAGCCGTGTGGACTTTGTCCGGCCGGAGGGGGCGGACGATGCGGCAGGTATCGAAGTGACACTGAAGGACGGCCGGAAGGATTTTATTCTCTCTGCTACGTCTTGCGACAAAGAAACCGGATGGGGGAAGATGAAAGCCCGTGCCTCGTATGCTTGTCTGCGCGAGAAAGACGGCAGGCCTGTGCGCTTGCTGTTGGGGCATGGCTTGCAGTTCCTTTCGGAAGGGATAGAGGTACGTTCGTCCGAACCGGTAGACGTGTCCATGGAACGGAAAGGCGGGGTATGGTATTATACAGCCAGTCGCCCTTGCGAAATCAAGTGCGGCGGAAAGACCAAAAAGGTAAAGGCGACGGACTGTCCTGCGAAGTGGTAAATAGGCGTAAAATATTACAAAATTAGAGGGGTGCGACATCGTCGGGAGAACGGCTTTTCGTTCTGCGCCAAACGATTTTTCAATCTGCTGAGATTGATTTTTCGTTTGGCGCAGAACTTTTTTCCAATCTCAGCCGTGCCGTCCGGGTTGTGGCGCGGAGGTGTTTTTTCCGTTTCGGAGATTCTCGGATGAAATGCTTGTTCCGGTTAGAACAGAGTGGGGTAATCTATCGTTTTTTCTTCTTTTTCAGGGACTTCTGTGGCTTCTTCCGATGGAATTTCGGTGAAGTCGATTCGCATCTGTCGGCAGACGTTGGGCTTCAGGGCATACCAACCACGGTTGGCCGTCCCCATGAAAGGCGAAGACGGTTTGCAGGACTGTGCCCATAGAAAGAAACGTACATTCTGGTAAACCCTTTCGTATGTCAGTTCCGTATTAAACAGTCCGGCGTGCCGATTGTAGACCTGTTTGGCGATGATGCCTACGGGAAGTCCTTCGCAGCCCTTCGTCTGCAAGATTTCATAAATATCGTTATAAAAAGGGTTTTCCATCTTGCAAAGATAATGATAAATGGGGATACTTTCAATTATTTATTTATCTTTGCCCATCATTTTAATGAAATAAATATCATGAAGAAAGCAGTTGGGTTTTCAGTAGCTTTGGCCGCTGTTTTGTTTGCGGCTTGTGATAATAAGGAGAATTCTTACAATTTTGCACAAATCATTTATCCGAGCGGATACGGCTCTGTGCTTTATGCCGACCAGACCGTTGATTCTTTGAGGTTTGCCACTACTTATGATTGGTCTCTTTCGGTGTCGGAAGGTTGGATTCATGTGGACGCGGATTCCATGTCCGGTACCGTCCCCCAAGGATATTTTATGGTGAAAAGGCTCGATGTGGACTTGGATGTGAACAACACGGACACGGTTCGTACGGGTTACATTTATTTCCATGCCGACGGTAAGACGCTGGTGACTTCTTACACGCAGTATCACTATTTGAATATCGAGCGCCCGGTGCGCAGAAACTACCAGTTCACGTTGCAGGATACGGCTCGTCAGGTGCGTGACAGTCTGATATTCCAGACTTACGGTGACGACTGGACGTTGGCTTTCAAGGGAGAAGCGCCTGCGTGGGTGCGTCTGGCCGACGGGGCTGCCACTTCCGGGCGTGCCGGAAAATATACTGTGCATTACCAATTGGACCAGAACACGACGACAGCCGAACGTACGGCCGTGTTGGAACTGAAGAGCCGGGGCGTTTCGACGGACATCCGGATTAAACAGTTGGGATTGAAAGCCGAAGAAGATTAAACGGTTAGGCAATATATTTTTATCTAATTATCAATATTAATTTGACATGAAAAAACATTTCGTGAACAAGGCTCTTTCTGCGGCCTTGTTAGGGTGCGGATTGTGGACGGCCGGTTCTGCTGTGGCGGCTGTTCCCGATTCGGTGTATCTCATGGCCTATAATGTGCATGCGGGCGGTGGGTTGAATTTTGCTTGGAGTGCGAACCGGCAGGTGTGGAAGGGGATTGGACCCGGCCATGCTTTCATTAAGAGCGACTTCGGAACATGGGGACCGGAAAAGAAAATGTACCATCCGAATCTGATACAGATGCCGGACGGGACGTGGCGTTGCGTGTTCCAGGTGAACGATTATGCCAACCAGTTTGCCGTGGCTTACAGTGCCGATTTGGTAAAATGGCAGCCGCAGGACTATCCTTATATGGAGGGGGTGAACAGTTGTATCGCTCCTGTGTTGTCGTACGACGCGGCAACGGCTACTTATAAGGTAGTGTTCAAGACCAAGGATGGCGGGGTGTACGAAACCGTTTCCAAAGATTTTTATCATTTCAGCAAGCCGCGCAAAGTCGATGCTTCCGTTTATCCTTCGGTGACGGAGCAGGCACTTGTGGACGGGCAGCCGGTGAACGGACAAGTATTCAAGGTACCGTATGCCGGAGTGGAGCGCATGGTACAGGCTGTAGAAAGCGCAGCATATTGGGCCGCACTCAACGGAGAATTGGCGCGGGACAATGAAGTGCGTTTCCAAGGCTTGAAACCTCTTGAAGCCACAATCAAGATAGATGCGGGCCGGACGAAGAAGATCAGTGATAAATTGATCGGTATCTTTTTTGAGGACATCAATTATGCTGCCGACGGCGGTTTGTATGCCGAGTTGGTGCAGAATCGTGATTTTGAATATTCCCAGGCCGATGTCAAGGGCGGAAACAAGGCATGGAAAGCTGATTTTGCCTGGACGTTGGAAGGCGACGGCGGGACGTGGGAGATACGGACATCCGAGCCTATCCACGAGAACAACCCGAATTATGCCGTCGTGGACGTGAAACAGCCTGGCCAGGTGGCTTTGTTGAATGGAGGTTTCGACGGTATTCCCGTCCGTGAAGGTGAGAAATACGATTTGTCGGTGTTTGCCAAGCAATTGGAGGGCAAAGGCGGAAAGATACGGGTGAGCCTCGTGCAGGACGGCCGGGTGGTAGCACAGACTGCCCTTAAAGCTCCCAAGTCGGACTGGAAAAAAATGACGGCGGTGCTGAAAGCCGATGCCGATGCCGACCACGCGTCCATTAAAGTGGAACCGTTGGGAACGGGCAAGGTGGCTTTGGACATGATTTCGCTTTTCCCGCAACAGACGTTTAAGGGGCGCAAGAACGGTTTGCGGGCTGATTTGGCTCAGACTTTGGCCGATTTGAAACCGAAGTTCATGCGCTTCCCCGGCGGTTGTGTGGCTCATGGTGACGGTTTGCACAACATTTATAATTGGAAGGAGACGATCGGTCCGTTGGAAGCCCGCAAACCCCAACGCAACTTGTGGGGCTACCATCAGACGAAAGGCTTGGGGTACTATGAGTACTTCCAGTTTTGCGAGGACATGGGGTGCGAACCGCTTCCGGTGCTGGCGGCCGGTGTGAGTTGCCAGAATTCGAGCGACCGCGGACACGGACAACAGGGAGGTATCCCGATGGACAAAATGCCGGAATACGTACAGGATGTGCTGGACCTGATTGAGTGGGCTAACGGAGACGCCAAGACTACGAAATGGGGTAAACTCCGTGCCGAGCAAGGACACCCGGCACCGTTTAATCTGAAGTATATCGGTATCGGCAACGAAGACTTGATTTCCAAAACGTTTGAAGAACGCTATCTGATGATTGTCAAGGCTGTGAAAGAGAAGTATCCTGACATCGTCGTTTGCGGTACGTCGGGACCGTGGTCGGAAGGTAGTGATTACGAGACCGGTTGGCGTTTGGCTAAAGACCATAAGATAGACATGATCGACGAGCATTATTATCAGACGCCCGGTTGGTTCATTTATCATCAGGACTATTATGACCAGTACGACCGCAACGGCTCCAAGGTGTATCTGGGCGAGTACGCGGCTCATACTCCCGGCCGTCCCAACAACATAGAGACGGCCTTGTGCGAAGCCCTGCACATTTGCGGCATGGAGCGCAACGGTGATGTGGTGGCCATGAGCTCGTATGCTCCTTTGTTGGCCAAAGAACACCATACGCAATGGAATCCCGACATGATTTATTTCAATAACAAGGAAGTGAAGCCCACGGTAGGTTACTACGTGCAGAAGCTTTGCGGCAACTATTGCGGCGACGAGTATATCGAAAGTACGCTTTCTGTGAACGAAGGCCGTAAGGGGGTACGCGAGCGTCTGGCGGTCAGCACGGTACGTGATTCCAAGACCGGAAAAGTGTACATCAAAATGGTGAACCTCCTGAACCATCCCGTAAAAGGGAAGCTGGACTTGTCGAGCCTGAAAGACCGTTTCGGCGAGGCGCAGAGTTTGGATGCCCGCCTGCATGTGTTGACCGGTAACTGGGACGACCGCAATGTCCGTCCGAAGGAGAGCGACATCAAGGTGAAACCTGAATTCGACTATGAACTTCCGGCTTATTCGTTCAGCCTGATTGAGATTTAAAGGCTTGTCTGTTAGCATAAAAGAACCTTGCCAAGAGCTGATTTTGCTTTTTGCAAGGTTTTTTTGTATTCTTAAATAGGGAGAATCCGCTCTTCGTTCGTATATATATAATAAGGAAAGATTATAAATCGAATCAAACAGAAAGTGTACAATGATGAAAGAAAGTTTATCAAGAGGTATGTTGCGGGCGGCGGTGTGCGGTTGCCTCCTTTGCGGAGGAATCCCGCTTGCGGCACAAACGCAGGAATACCTGTCTGCAGTATGGTCGCCCGATTTGGACAATGGCATGTACAAGAATCCGGTGATTCATGCGGATTATTCCGACCCCGATGTCTGTGCCGTGGGGAATGATTTTTATCTGACGGCTTCCAGTTTCTCCTGTGTGCCCGGCCTGCCCATCCTCCACTCCAAGGATTTGGTGAATTGGAAAGTCGTGAGCTATGCTTTGAAGGAGCTGGTTCCGACGGACTTTTACGCTACCGTGCAGCATGGCAGGGGCGTATGGGCACCGAGTATCCGTTACCATAACGGGGAGTACTATATCTATTGGGGCGACCCGGACTTCGGCGTGTATATGGTCAAGGCGGAAGACCCCGCCGGCGAATGGTCGGAGCCGGTGTTGGTCAAGGCTGCCAAAGGCATTATCGACCCCTGTCCGTTGTGGGACGATGACGGAAAGTGTTATCTGGCTTACGCGTGGGCCGGAAGCCGTGCACAAATCAATTCCGTGTTGTGCGTGGCCGAAATGAACGCGGAGGGCACGAAAGTAGTCGGCCCTTCCCGCATCGTGTATGACGGAAATGATGATGTGAACCACACGGCCGAGGGCCCCAAGTTTTATAAACGCAACGGTTACTATTACCTGATGTTTCCGGCCGGTGGCGTGCAAATGGGATGGCAGATGGCCGCCCGCAGCCGCAACGTGTACGGGCCGTACGAGGCGCGTCGCGTCATGGAGCAGGGGGATACTCCGGTCAACGGACCCCATCAGGGCGGTTGGGTGCAGACCGCATCCGGAGAAGACTGGTTCGTGCACTTTCAGGATAAAGGATGCTACGGCCGTGTGACTTGGCTCGAACCCATGACGTGGAAAGACGACTGGCCGGTGGTGGGCGAGGATAAGGACGGTGACGGTTGCGGTAATCCCGTACTGACCTACCGCAAGCCGTCCGTGCCGTCTTCCGTCCGGGTGAATCCGGCCGAAAGCGACGAATTCGACACTACGGAGCTTGGATTGCAATGGCAATGGCATTCCAATTATCAGGATTTGTACGGATTTACCACTCCATACGGTTTTATCCGTTTATATTCTTGGCCGTTATCCAGAAAGTATATAAATTTGTGGGAAGCATCCAATATGTTGCTCCAGAAGTTCCCCGCCGAGACTTTTACGGCTACGACAAAAGTCACGATGGTGAGCAAGGAAGACGGTCAGGAAGGCGGCCTGATAGTCATGGGATGGGATTATGCGGCACTGACCGTGCGTCGGGAGGGCGACCGTTTCATCCTCATTCAGCGGGTTTGTAAGGATGCAGAGCAAGGCGGGAAGGAATCTGTGGAAAAATTGGCAGGTTTCGAGCCGTCCGAACGTCAAACTATCATTTATTCACCCACGGTCAGCCGTTCGGTCTATTTGCGGGTACAAGTAGCCGGAGAAGGGATGTGCCGTTTTGCATACAGTCTCGACGGTCAGACGTTTACTCCCTGTGGCAAGCCGTTCAAAGCCCGTCAGGGCAAGTGGATAGGCGCAAAGGTGGGCTTCGTATGCGTGGAGCCGCATGCCGAACCTGCGGTGAACCGGGGATGGATGGATGTAGACTGGTTCCGGGTTACTCCGTAAACGGGAAAAACACTCATTTTAAAATATAAAAACAACATGAAAAAACAAACATCTATGCTTGCGGTCCTTCCCGTTCTGTTCGGGTTCTTTGTGATGGGCTTTTGTGACATTGTCGGTATTTCGTCGGATTATGCGCGCGAAGCGTTCGGTTGGAGCCATACCATGGCCGGTTTCGTGCCTTCGATGGTCTTCATCTGGTTTCTGTTTTTCAGCATACCGGTGGGCATCAAGATGAACGCCTGGGGGCGCAAGAACACCGTCATGCTCAGTATGGCGGTCACGCTTGTGGGTATGCTCATTCCGTTGTTGAAGACCGATTGGGCCTGTCTTGTGGGATATGCCCTGTTGGGAATCGGCAACACCATCCTGCAAGTGTCGCTCAATCCTTTGTTGAACAATGTGGTGACCGACCAGAAACTGTTGACCAGCAGTCTGACCGCCGGGCAGGTTGTCAAGGCTGTTTCTTCGTTCTGCGGCCCGTTCATCATGCTTTTTGCCGTGAATGTGCTGGGCGGTGGCGACAAGGACAACTGGTATCTGGCTTTCCCCGTGCTCGGTGCCATTACGTTAGTGTCCGCCCTTTGGCTGTACTTCACACCCATACCCCATGAGAAAAGGGAAGACAGCGGCGTGACGATGGGGAAGGTGTGGGGCTTGCTGTCCGACCGTACCATCCTGTTGCTCTTCCTGGGTATCTTCTTCGTGGTGGGTATCGACGTGGCCACGAACTTCATCAGTTCGAAAGTCATGATAGCCCGTTTCGGTTGGGATACATCGGATGCCGGTGTGGCTCCTCAGGTGTACTTCATTTGCCGTACGGTGGGAGCGTTCCTCGGCGTGTTCTTCATGACCAAGATATCCGAGATGAAGTATTTCCGTATCAATATCCTGGCCGCTATTGCCGCCATTCTGGTGTTGGCTTTCTATGAAGATGCCACGGTGGATCTGATTTGTGTGGGCGGCATCGGATTCTTCTGCTCTTGCATTTTCTCCATCATCTACTCTATGGCCGTACAGCGCATGCCGGAGAAAGCCAATCTGATTTCCGGTCTGATGATTACGGCGGTGGCCGGTGGCGGTGCGGTGACCCCGTTGATTGGTGCGGCTACGGACGCGGCTGGTATCACAGCCGGTGTGTGCGTGCTGCTGATTTGTGCTTTCTATCTCACTTTCTGCGCATACGGCGTGAAGAGTACACGATAGGGATTTTTAGAATGATAACAATGAAACGGATAAACTATAAAATAGGATTTGTATTGCTGTTGGGCTTGTGCTGCCGTCCGGTGGCGGCCCAGCAGCGGGTCGATGTAGAGAAAGACTTGCAATATTGTCATCGTCAGGTGGCACGTGCACTGGCAGGTTTGAAGAAAGACGGCGGATGGGATTATACCCGGATGCCGCGTAACATTCTTGCGGAAGATTTGAAGGAAGGCCGGACGGAGTGGAATTGCCGTCCGGCTACACCCGAAGAGTGGTGCGGCGGTTTTTGGCCGGGCGTGTTGTGGTATGACTATGAATATGGGGGCGAGGCTTACATCGGACGTCAGGCCCGGAACTACACGGCCTCACTGGCTTATTTGGCCGACCGTGACCCGTACGACCATGATTTGGGCTTTCTGGTGCATTGCAGTTTTGGCAACGGGATGCGCATCGCGCCTTGTGCGTCCTATCGGGATGTCATTGTCGGCACGGCCAACCAGTTGGCCAAACTTTTCAATCCCCGGATAGGTACCATTCTGAGTTGGCCGCGTGAAGTCGAAAAACAAGGATGGCCGCACAATACCATCATGGACAATATGATAAACTTGGAGATGCTTTTCTGGGCTTCCCGTAATGGTGGCGGACAGAACTTGTACGACATCGCTGTGCGTCATGCCGAGACGACGATGAACAACCATTTCCGTAAGGATGGCTCTTGCTATCATGTGGCGGTCTACGACACGGTGAGCGGTAAGTTGATAAAGGGTGTCACGCATCAGGGGTATTCAGATCGGTCGATGTGGGCGAGGGGACAGTCTTGGGCCATTTACGGTTACACGATGGTGTATCGTGAGACCCGTGACCCCCGCTTTCTGGCTTTTGCGCAAAAGGTGACGGATGTGTACCTCAAACGTTTGCCCGAACGCTCGGACGACTGGGTACCGCTGTGGGACTTCGACGACCCGTCGCCGTCGGCACCCAAGGATGCTTCGGCTGCCTGTGTGGTGGCTTCCGTTTTGTTGGAGTTGAGCGGTTATGTGGATGTTGAGAAGGGACGGCAATATCGTGAGGTGGCAGAAAACATGTTGTCCTCCCTGAGCCGGAACTACCAGAGCGGAGAACGTTGCGTGTCTTTCCTGCTTCACAGTACGGGACACCATCCGGCCGGGAGCGAGATAGACGCTTCCATCATCTATGCCGATTACTATTATTATGAGGCCTTGTTGCGCTTGCGCCGGTTGCAGCAAGGACGTCCGGTGTTGGGCATCGGATGATGACTTGAAACTTTCGGGTTTCTCTTTCACTGCCATATTGCGGTCGGAGGAGAGACCCGAAATATTTGTGTACATTAGAATTCAATAACTTTAAATTTAATTCCATACGAAATGATGAGACCTATTTGGATGCCTTATGTTGTCGTGGGGGTATTGTTTGCCTGTGGTACAAAAGACAATGTCAACTTTTCTCTTGCTCCTGATTCTAAAGTTGAGATAAGCATACGGGATTTGTCGGTGGATACTTTGTATCTGGATTCTGTTCCTTCTTCTTATATGCTGTTTTCCGGTGTGCACGAAGATTACCTGTATGTGCTCGACCGTCGTCTTTGTCAGTTGTATCGCTTTGAAACATCAGGGGAGTTACGTGATAAGAAATTAGGTATCGGCCATGCCAAAAACGAGACCGATATTGTTCGGCCTGATTTGCATGCTTTTCTCAGCGACGGTTCTTTATTTATGAACAATGCCAATGGCGACTATTACACTTACGACGCTGATTTTATCTACAAGGATCGTTTTCGTATCCATTATAACCGCCGGTCGGACTTTACGAAGTCTTGGGAGGAATTATATCCTTCTCCTTATTCGTATATAGATACGGACGGCGAGTGTTGTCGTGCTTACGGACATAGGGTGTTTTATTCCGTGTGCTTGTCCCTTCGGAATGGTAACGATTATTTCGGCCAGACGGAAAACTACTTGAGGCAGGCAGCCAATATTGTCGAAGTTGATTTGGACAAACGGGGATTCGGTCGTTTGTTGGCGGTAGGGTATCCGGACAGTTACCGTGAGCGACCTTTGTCCAAGGCTCTTTTTAATAAGGTTCGTTTTGATGTGGCGGACAATGGCGACTTTTTTGTAACGTATCAGGCGGATTCTTTGATTTACTGTTATGATGAGGCTTACCGTCCGGTGGCTTGTTTTGGGGTGGAAGGTACGGGGATGGATAAGGAATATCGTGAATTTGCCACGGAGAAAGAGACCTACGAGAATGCCCGTGAAGAAATGTCTTCCAGAGGGTTTTATAACTGGTTGGAGTGGGTGGACGAAACCGGTGTGCTTTTCCGGTCTTACCAAAAAGGTGATGGAGCGGATGTAGACGGCCTACAGATTTACCGCGACGGCGTGTTGGTGGGTGATGTGGATGTCCCCAAAGGGTTGAGGGTTGCCGGTTACGTGGCTCCCTATTATTATTCCTACGTGATGCCGGACGAAGAAAGGGAAGTTTTGTACGTATATCGTTTCAAGTTTTGAAGTTTCGGTGGCATTGGGGATTATATATGGTTTTGAAATAAAATAATAATAGTGCGAAATGAAGACAATGGTTTGGATGGCCGTGGCAGGTGTGGTATGGACTTGTTGGGGCTGCAAAGACGAAAATGGTGTAAAGAAAGGAAAAGACGAACCGTGGGTTGTGGAAATTAAATCTTTCGAGAGAGATGAGTTGAAAGTGTCGGATATTTTGGCACGTATAGACACAGTAGAGTTGTATACGGATGGGAAGGCCATGGCTTCGATAGGAGATTTGTGTTTTCTGGATTCCATGGTCTATATATTGGACGTTTCGAAAGCCGTGTCGGCCTTCAACCTGCGTACAGGGAGATTATGCAAGCAGATACGGACGGTGGGACGGGGCATAATGAGTATATTATGCCAAACGCTATTGCTTCAGGAGGCGGCCGGGTGCACTTGATGGATTTTTCCGGAAGATGTATCCTCTCTTATGATGCAGACCTGAATTTGTTGCACCGTACGCCTGTAGATTTTATGATGCATGACATTATTCCTGTAGATGACGGATTCTTGCTTAGTAACAGCTCTCCCGGAGACCGTGAAGAATTGATTATCCATACGGATACATCGGGCAAGGTATTGGGTAGGTTCCTTTCTGCTGATTTAAGTCAGGCAATTTGGCCGGTGGGCAAACCTTTTATCCGTAATCCGAAGGGGGACGTTTTCCTGAAAGCACCCTTTTCCAACGATATTTATGTTTGGCGTGATACGGTTCCGGTATTGGCTTATCGTGCGGACTATGGTAGCCTGACTCCCGAACAAGGTCGGGAGGCGGAAGACTTCCTGAGCGCGGGAAAGGTCGGGACGTTTCATGATTTTTTGACCTCCGACCGTTGGTTGGGTATTTTTGAATATGCGGATGAGGTCTATTGTCACATGGAAAACCTGTCCGACGGACAATCCCACCTTCAAGGAAAGCTTGTGCGAGATGTCCCCGGTTTTTATCCCCAGTGGCAGTATGGTGAAGCGTTGGTTGGGGCTGTTCACGGTGATGATTACGGCAGCGAGGCCAAACTTCAAGAAACAAGATTGGGGGCGGTTCTCTTTTTTTATTATTTGAAATAAAAATAGGGATACAAACTTTTTTTCTTACTTTTTTTTTGCATTTTTATTTGAACTTCGAATCGAATCTCGTATATTTGCGGATGTAAGTAAGGAAACTCTTACATTTATACTTTCCCGATGGGGGCGATGTGAAAGATGGAGTAGCACCGTCCCCACATTTTGATATAGTGGAAAACAACTTGTTATTCGTCTAATTATGATAATATCATGAAAAAAGTTCTTTTGTATGTATCGTTTGTTACAGCATTAGTGTCGTGTAATAATGATAAGACTGCGCCACGATGGGAAGAGAAACATAATACTCGTGAGTTTGGTGCTGTCATTTCAATGGAAACCTATCCGGTTGTGGTAGATGAATTTATGAATATAAAAGAGTGGTGTATCGTGGATACAATGCTCATTTGTAAGAATGGTGGTGGCGAACCATTTTATTATGTGTTCAACACAAATGATTTCCGGATTACCGGAAAATTCGGCCGTAAAGGAAACGGAGAGAATGAATGGATTTCTCCTCACTTGATACCAATAACGGATACTGCTTATACCGTCATTGATAATTTTCGGTGGGGAATCTATGACGTGACGAAGGTCGACAGTTCGTATGTGATTCAAAAGAAAAAGAATATGGGCGTGCAGATGCCTTTAAATTCCCCTAAGTTTGTCTCATATTCAACTTTTGGAAATATTTCATATAGTCCGCGAGAAGTTGTATGGGAGATTACGGATATAGAGAATCTGTCATGTTCGGATTCGATTGTTTTTTTTGACGAAAGTAAAGGTGGTAATTCCACGCTTTATAATTTTTCGTATGATGTGGCGTTTGGGTATGCCGTATTTGCTTACCTTTATCAGGATGGTTTTATGATAGCCTCATTGTCCGACGGGCGGCATGTGATACCAGAGTTGGCCGTAAAGGGTGACGGAGAAGAAAGGATGAAAGACGGAGGGTATTATACGGATGTGGTATGCGGAAAGAAATGCTTTTACCTTTTGTCGCAGGGAGACGTGGAGACATCTGGATTGTCAGGAACATCTTCCATAGAGGTTTATGACTATGAGGGGAATCCTATGAAGAAAATAAACTTAGATATCATAGCGTCTCATATGGTTTACGATAAAATAAACAAAAGGGTTATTTTCAGTCCTTCAATGGATAATGATTTACATGTATTGGATTATGAGTTTGAATAGATAAATTATTCTTACCACAAACCGGAAAACCATTGTGTTATGATTGGTTTTCCGGTTTGTGATGATTCGTTTCGGGTATATATGCGACGGTGTGAACCGGAATGACACCCTACAAGAAACCTACAATTTCACGATGTCTTCTTTGGAGAGTCCGGTGGCGCGAGAAATATCTTCTATGGACAGCCCCATGGCTTTCAGGTTCTGTGCCGTGGATAATATGCCTTCTGCGCGTCCTTCCGCTAATCCCTCTGCGCGTCCTTCCGCTAATCCTTCCGCTAATCCTTCTGCTCGTCCTTCTGCTCGTCCTTCTGCTCGTCCTTCGGCCAGCCCTTTCGACCGTCCTTCCGTCAATCCTTCCAGTTTGGCTGTGCTCAACACGTCATTTTGTATCATGATGGCATTGAGATGCTCATCGTAGGCGTATCGTTCGGCGGGAGCCATACTGTAATATTTCAGTTTCTCCCGTGC
>CDYI01043980.1_pt1 | contig 15050 bp, 10 predicted proteins | sample 557711 | NCBI WGS metagenome assembly CDYI01 (sample SAMEA3182054, study PRJEB8094) | gut metagenome | biome: human; feature: gut; material: Stool; isolation source: human stools | place: Canada | collected 2012-11-13 | reverse complement strand
CGGAACCGCCCAGATAGAGCGATAGAAAAACCAGGCAAAAAATATAACTACCCCTGATGTCTGTGCCAGCAGCCGTATGCAATCTCCCCGCTTCTGAAAAACCTTATGATAATCCTGCTGCCTTAAGCTTTCCTTCATGAAGTAATTCTCCTTTTCTCCGCAGCCTGCCGACCACTTTTCCTTCACTGTTTTCCCCCAGCTCTTCAAACTGATACAAAGGATTCAGGCGTATTTCTCCATTCTCACAACCTACTACCTCCGTGATCTCCAGGACACGTCTACTCTTATCACGGATCCGCCCCAGATGTACAATAACATCCACTCCCGAGGCGATCTGGTTGCGAATAGCCGTCAGCGGAAGATCCATTCCCATCAGGACCATATTTTCCAGTCTTGCCAGCATATCCGTGGCACTGTTGGCATGCCCGGTGGACATACTCCCATCATGGCCGGTGTTCATGCATTGCAGCATATCGATAGCCTCCGGTCCCCGGACCTCTCCTACAATAATCCGGTCCGGCCGCATCCGCAGAGACGAACGGATCAGTTCCCGGATTCCGATTTCTCTGCATCCTTCGGTATTGCCGTTACGAGTCTCTAAACGAACCAGATTCGGAAGACCCTGCAGCTGTAGTTCCGCACTGTCTTCTATGGTGATCACCCGCTCTTCCGCCGAAATATAGCCGGACAGAACATTTAGGAATGTTGTCTTGCCGCTTCCCGTTCCTCCACTGACAAAAATGTTGTAGCCCGCCTTCACCAGTGTCTCCAGGAACTGGGCTGCCTCCAGCGAAATGGTTTCCAGACCGATCAGCTTCTGCATGGTGACAGGCTTGTCCGGGAATCTCCGGATCGTGACGATCGGACCATTCAGAGCAATGGGATTCATGACAATATTTACTCTGGAACCATTATTCAACCGGGCATCTACGATGGGTGACGCTTCATTGACCACGCGATTACACCCCGCCACAATCTGCTGAATGACATCCTGTAATTTTTCCACGGAATCAAAGGCTCGATCCAGTTCCCGCAGTTGTCCATCCTGTTCTACAAAAATGTGATCCATGCCGTTGATCATGATCTCTGTAACAGAGCTGTCCTCCACAAAAATCTGCAGAATATCCAGTCTTCTCAGGGAATCAAACAATTCCTTACGCAGACGTCTCCGCAATTCTACCGGGCATAACTCCAGACTTTCCTGCTCCATCAGTACTTCATCGATCGTATCCTCCACTTCTTCATCCGTATAATCTCTTCCATAATCCAGTCTTTCCTGTACCATCTGACGAAGTTTTCTTCTCTGCTCTAAATAATCCATTTGTCCTTCTCCTATTCTACTCTTCCAATGTCTCTATTTCTTTTCTCACATAATCTGCCAGTTCCCCTCTGGTATACTGTTCCATTTCCACGGGAAGTCGCTGAAAGTATGGCAAATTCAGCTTTCTGGTCTTCCCCTTTACTTCCTCTTTCTCGCATAGTGACAATAGCTGTTCATATTGATCCAGTTTACACTGTGACATCTTGTCCTCTCTGGTCAGCGTAAATACTTTGATACACATCTGCAGAACATCCAACAGCCCCTGTATGCTTTCACTCAGATCCAGAATGACATATTCGTATTTCCCCAGCTCCTCGATCCTCTGGAACAGACTTCTCCATTCTTCCCAGGTGATCCCCAACAGGTTCTGTCCGTTCCGCATGGGTGGAATATAATCCAGATTGCCTTTTCTCTGAATGACCGTCTGCATGCGAAGAGGAAATTTTCCTTCATCTCCTGCTAAAAAATAGAGCAGATCTGCCAGATCCCGGTCCTGTCTCTCCGGAAGCAATTCTATGATCCCCACATAATGTTCGAAATTCAGATACAGCGTGGGATGTTTTTCTGCCATCAGCTGTGCGAAAGACAATGCGAACGTACTTTGAAGGCATCTGTGAACCGGAGAGTACATTCCGATAAAACGGGTCTTATATTCCGCACATAACAGCGGCATCCGTATCCCCGTCGTCTCTACATACAACGCCAACAGTTCCTTCCACACCTGTCCCGCTTCCTGATATTTGTTAATATTGGGAAACTGATGAAAGCGGAGAGTTCCGCTCTCATTTAAAATTGCCTGACATGTCGGCTGTAATGTGTTCAATGCCTCCTCACAGGAGGATTCCGCCACCACCAGCATTGTTACCTCCCCGCTTTTCTCTCCCGCCAACAATTCTTCCGCTCTGGTATAAGTATGGATCTGCCAGGGCAATTCCTTTTGCCTCTTCAGGTATTCTGAAAAAAGCCGCGCGTATTCTTCCTCCCGGTCATACAGAACCAGAACCGGTTCCTTTTGTTCCATCAATACATTCCTCCCATATACATCAATGCACTGCAGAACACCGGTCCCGCCATGCAAATCCCTGCTCCGGCACCTTCCCGTTCTCCGGCAAAATAAAGTTTCCATCTTCCACACCGGAATACGTCCCATAAGTACTCTCCCAAATAGTACAAACGGTCTTTCATATTGCGTTCCAGATACATTTTGAAAAGTGCAATTACTGCTGCAATCATGAGCGCGAAAAACAGAAAATAAAGTACTTTATTCCAGGGAAAAAAACCGGCACAGACTCCCAACATCTTAACATCACCGGCTCCTATGGCTCCGATCCAAAAAACAAAATAAAGTAATATCGTTGTCAGTAATGCACTTGCCAGATATTCCAAAACGCCTTTGTGCCCGCCGCTGATCAACCGATACCCCAGGCCTGCAAACATGCAGCATACGATCAGCCAATTGGGTATCCTGTGCGTTTTGTAATCAAAACAGCAAGCTATTGCCAAAAGTATACATAATACCCCAAATATCTCATCTCCTTCTCCTGATTTCACATTCTTTTCCTGCGTATAGTCCTGTCGTCACCTTCCTCCCAACTATTCAAGATCAGTCTTCTGGTAATGCGGGATGAATCTATCCCAAAATAGAAATTCTAAAAGATCTTATAAGATGCTCTGAACAACCATCGCGATTGGTTGTAAGATGAATTATAAATGCTCACTTTCCGTCTGGCAATACCTTTTTCGTAAAAAGATAAACTTTAGTACATTTTAACAAACAGAATTGTTTTTCATATTTTCAGTCATCCTGAAATACGCTATTTTACACGCTTTCCGTATGTCAAAACACCTTTTTATAATATTTCATAAATACTTAGCCCGTACAGCATCACAATGCCCGGAATTCCAAGGATTCCCGTTGTCAAAATACTTACTGCATTGATTCCAACCACTGAAGTAAATCCAAGGAAAGTCACACCCATATTAATAAAATAAATGGCAATGGTTCCCATAATGCCCCGCAATGCAAAATTGAGGAGCCACTCTGCCTTTTTCCCCAAAAAGCTTATGAGCAGCAATAATGCCGCCACTGCTAACAGCCATAATAAATTTTCCGGATGTTCCACTGTTGTTCTCGCATTCCCGACAATTCTTTATCCTAATCTATTCCTCTTTCCGTGTAAAAATGTCTTCCGTTTTCCTCCATGTCAGGTATATTTTTCCTTTTTTGTTCCTATACTGTTAGCAGAAAGGACGGTTAATGTTATGAAAATCTTTTTTAGTCAGGCAGATGCCTCCCCGGAAATCATTGAAGAGGATTTCTCTCCCATAGATCTGAAAGAATCCATAAGAAAAACCCGCCAGGCGTTGGAAATCGCCTATGCGGGTTTCGATAATGCTTTGGAAAGTGATCTCATTGACAGTTACATCTATGAGATCAATGCGCTGCAAAAAAGGTATCAGCATCTCACAGAGCTGGCCGCTCTGCAGCCGGCGGATCGGGAAAAAAATCTATACCAACATTCCCCGATTCGTGCCCTGGTCAGCCATGTTTTCGGTTAACTGGTTCCTGCCGTAAGTCAGTCCGGCATATACTGTCTGAGAATTGTTCATCACCGGGCCGGAAGTATCCTGATCCTGGATCTGCCTGTACGCATCGCAGAGAGGTGCGATCACTTTGCGAATCTCTTCCAATATTGTGCGGTCTCTGCGGACTTCACATACAGCAAGTCTGCGAAGGCAGAACAGGTACAGTCTGGAAAGCTCTCCTGCCGGGCTGTATTCTCTGTGCAGAGAGTTCAGGAGCTCTTTGATACATCCCCTGGCTCTGTGAACAGCTTCCACCAGTCCGGCATCATCTACTGCCTGCTCTCCGTCTGCCAGATATTGTAAGGTCATTTCATACAGGATCACGATCAACTGCGTGGAATTCGCCTGTGTAATCCGAAGTGTAAATTGTTGTTTGCATTCTTTTGTCATTCTGCCATGTCCTCTTATTCAGAACTTTCCTACTGTAACAACTGCAGTACCTGAGACGGTCTCTCGTTGGCCTGTGCCAGCATGGAGGTTCCTGCCTGTGCCAGGATCTGATAAGTCGTATAAGAAGTCATTTCTTCCGCCATATCTACATCCATGATACGGGAATATGCGGAAGTCATATTTTCGCTGGTAATATCCAGACTGTTGATCGTAGATTCCAGACGGTTCTGGAATGCACCCAGTCTGCCTCGAACGGAAGATACATATTTGATGGCGCCGTCTACGCGATCAATGGCATCGTCCGCACCTTCTGCAGTGCTGACATCAACATTCTCAATTCCCATATTTTGCAGGGAAACAGCCGGAATATTTACTTCCAGCACCTGATGCTCATTGGCTCCGATCTGTAAACGCATAGCGCCGATACCTGTGGCATTGATCTTCAGATCCTGAACCGTTGTTCCTGTCTGTGCTCCATTCAAAGTTCCGCTCACATCAAGGCGCATCTCAAATCCGTTTTCTCCGGTGATAGTCAAAAGATCATCCTTCAACTCAGTCTTTAGTGTCTTCGCATCCGGGAAACCATCTCCAAACGTCACATCTCCGTTCAGCACAATATTGCCGTCCGCATCCTTTGTCAGCGGTATAGACTTTATGGTATATTCTTTTACCGGCACGTCGGTAGAATAGTAGTTCACCTTAACTTCCTGCTTGTTGGTATATCCCTTCAGATCGTACTCCCCATTCAGCAGTTTCTGTCCGTTGAACTCTGTTACGTCAGAAATTCTGGTGATTTCCTCTTTCAGTTGCTTTACTTCATCCTGTACGGTAGCTCGGTCATCATCCGTCATTATACCGTTGGCAGCCTTGACGGAGAGCTCATTGATTCGCTGCAGCATCTCACTGATCTCGGTCATGGCGCCATCTGCAATCTCGATAATGGATACGCCGTCGCCGGCATTCTGGTTTGCCACGGACAGGCCCTCGATCTGGGCATTCATACGTTTGGACATTGCCAGTCCTGCCGGATTATCCTTTGCATGATTGATCTTTAATCCGGAAGAAAGTCTCTCTAATGATTTGGACAGCAGGTCATCATTGGTAGATAAGGCATTGTTGGATAACATTGCCGATACATTGTAATTAATTCTCATGTGTTGTTACTCCTTACTTTCCGCTGCTGTCTGCGACAGCCTGCAGGAATCCTTTTGCCAGGCGGTACAGTTGCGCCGCATCTGCCCGGCTCTCTATTGTTTCTGCATTTTGCGTCTCACCGGCAGCCATCCTTGTCATATCCCGGGAGCTGACAACAGAAAGCTTTTCCGCTTTCCAGTCTGCAGAGGTATCTGTCTGAATCCATTCAAGGAATATATCGGAGGTCTTTTCCAGTTTCGTAACCTCTTCCGGGGTATTTCCTACGAGATAACCTTCGATGTGTTCTCCGTTGACCTGTAAATGCGCTTCCAACTGTTCGTCTCCCGCATCTACCCGGATATCCACAGCCGAGGTCTCTCCGGCTCCCTGCTGTAGGGTAAGATGCACTCCTGCCAGCTGGTCTCCCAGATACATCGGCAGGAAATACTCCTGCCTGTTCTGAAGATTTCCTGCAAGGCGCAGCTGTTTGTGTACCAGTTGTAACTGTTTCACATCCAGATGGCTCTCTGCCTGTTCCAGACTGATCGTCTCTGTCTCCTGTAAAGCATCCTGAAGCATGGTCCGGTAATCATCTGCAAAATTCGGCTGATCCAGCTGTTCCCACAATCCGGAGGCTTCTGTTCCGGCAGGCTCCCCTCCGGTTGCCGCCACAGGTATTTCTTTCTCTTTGTTGTATTTCTTACGATAGCGTTGCAGGTCGCTGAACAGTTCCGCCGGATCCTCCAGCAGAGCCTGAGCTGCCAGCAGGTTAGAAGTACTGGTATTTACCTCTCCCCTTTCCAACATTTGTGCTGCTCCCGGTTCGGTCTCTACCGCTTCCCGCATCTGCTGCAGACATTCCTGATAATATGCGTCTCTGCTCTCAGTGTCTTCTGACACATCTGTCAATATTTCTTTTGCCATCCCTACAGAAATCTGCTCTGAAATATTGTTCTCCGATAAACGTACTTCCTGTGTCAGTCCGGTATCATCCGACACTTTCCAGTCCATATGGGAGGTTCTTCTGCTCCTGGCAGCTGCCAGAAGTGTGGAAAATTGCAATTCTGCGCCGGTATTTACCACTGCGCCTACTGCGGCACCATCTTCTCTCTCAATCTGGTGTACCATACGATAGATACCAATATAAGCTTTCCGCTCATTCTCCGTGATATCTTTCTTTTGTTCCAGCTGATACAGGAAACGGCTGTAGTCCTCCGCCTCTTCCTCATAACTCTGAGGATTTTCGGCAAAATAGGACTCCAGTTCCCCAAAAGTCTTCTCCAACGGATTTACGCCGTCCCGGATCATCTGCAATACATTCTTCGGTGTCAGTTTCTCAATCACTGCAGTGACCTGTTTGTCTGCTTCTTTGACTCTTTCGATATTTTCTGCAGTAATCTCCATCCGGTTATACGCGAGGATGCGGACCGACCGCTGGTTCTCCGGTGTTTTATCCAATGACATATCTGTCAGAATGTCATCTACATTGGAAAATGCCTTGCGGATGCTGTCCCCCAGATCTCTTCTGGGGGCTGTCATCAGTGTCTCATAACGTTCATTTGCTTCTGTATAGGCCGTCTGCAACGCCTTACCTTCGCTGTGAAATTCTGCCACGGTCTCCTGAGAAACTTTCTGTTCCAGGCTATAGGGTCCCAACACGCTGACCGGCAGTCCCGGCAGTTCGTTTGTCACCTGTACGGTCTGTGTATAGATCTCATATTTTGCCACGGCATCCGCATCGTTGGGGAAATACTTATCCGCAACTTCTGCCTCCGCTCTACGCAGTGCTTCGATCAGCTGCTCCATAGGGGCCGTATCAATGGAAAAATCACTCTGTAAGAGTTTCACATTCACTTCCGCTGTCATGCGCAGCCGGATCTCTTCCAGTTGTTTTCTGGCCGCCAGATTCTCCGCCGTGACATCCCATTTTGCATCCGAGAACCAGTCCTGTACCATTTCTGTGGCTTTCTCGTATATATTTTCCTGCCGTGCCAAATTCGCATGAACAGGGGATTTCCCCTCCGCGAGTGCCGATGCCGCTGCCTGTGCAAAAGCATCCTCACTGACGGGATAGTCAATCGTATCCAGTTCTGCCAGCTGCTGCAGGGTATCCGTTGTCAGTGGCAAACCTGCTCCCACCAGCCACTGCGCTTTCTGGCGATTCTCATCATTGACCGGCAGGCCGGCATCCGTGATCACCTTATCCATCTGGTCCTGCAATTCCTGCGGTACGGTATTCTGCTGTACTTTCGCACCGCTGTTCTCTGCCACATACAAGTTCCAGATCTCCGGCTCCAATCCATTATCTACAAGATACCCGACCTCGCCTTCCTGGGGCTGCTGCAGAGAAGATGCCAGCTCCCAGGCGGTTTTTAATTCATCTACATTTTCAGGAGTCAGAGGTATATCCGTTGCCCGGAACTGTTCTTCAATACTTTGTGCCAGTGTATCGCTGCCCACAGCTGCCGCCAGGGTGTCCAGATCTATGTCGTCCGTGTATCCGGCAATGTTCTGTCCGGAACGCACCAGTTCTGCTTTGATCCTGTCCACGATGGTAACTGCGGTATCCTGATCCAGTTCTCTGGGGTCAAATCCGTCCTCACAAGCCTTCGCATAATCCTCCTGGGACATAGTATGTGACAGTAGTGTCATGTAATCCTGCTGTAATGCCACATTGGTGTTCCCGGCATCCTGCTGCAGTTCAATCAGGGATTTTCCCTTATTATTCTCTTCATTTCCCACAGGCATTGGGATCTGCCCACTCTCGTATACGGCTCCAAAAGTATTTGCATTCACACTTTTTTTATTGCGCTGTATTTTATCTCTGCCCCAGGTATTTTTCTCCGTCTGGATACTTTCTGTTCTATTTTCTGTATCAGTTACCGTCTGATTCTGAAATGTTATCTTCACGCTTGTCGTCCTTCCTGGTAATAACTCTTGAAATAACTATTCAGAGACTCATTCGCAAAATCGCTCTTTCAGAGCTTTCCTTTTGCCCATTGAGGCTATATCGCCCTATAAATATCACTAAATCCTCTTACGAATGCAAGCATTCAAAGAGGCCTTAGTGATATTTACATGTCTCTGAATAGTTAAGAAAAAAGATGAGTGCACCTTTGGGTCACACTCATCTTTTATTTCGGTCGTTTCTTATAATTTCTTAACCGGACTTAGAACAGAAATACAGCAGCTCCATAAGGGGGCAGATCAAAGCTGATAGAATAATCCTTGTAATGGTAAGGCTTTTTCTCTGCCATGATCTCTGCGGGAATCTCATTGCCCCAGCCGCCAAAACGTTCCTCATCACTGTTGAGCAGCAGCTTATATTTCTTCTTTTTCGGCACGGGTACGGTATAATTCTCCCATTTCATCGGAGTCATATTCAATACAAACAGCAGATTGTTCTTGCTGCTGGAACATTTTCTCACAAAGCAATAGGTGCTGTGTTCTGCATCATCCGCATTCATCCACTCGAAACCGTCCCAGGCATTGTCGATCTCATACATTGCAGGATACTTGCGGTACAGTTCCAACAGTTCCTTTACATAGGTATGTACACCCTGATTCAGCTTCTCGCCTAACAGATACCAGTCCAGTTCGCGTTCTTCACTCCACTCACGCTCCTGTCCGAAATCCTGTCCCATGAACAGCAGCTTTTTGCCGGAATGTCCGAACATGTAGGTATAGCCCACACGCAGATTTGCGTATTTATCCGCAGTATAACCTGGCATCTTATTTACCATGGAACACTTCAGATGTACCACTTCGTCATGAGACAGGGGCAGAATGTAGTTCTCACTGTCATTGTAGCTCATGGCAAAGGTCATAGCGTAATGATTGCCCTTACGATACAAAGGATCCAGCTTCATGTATTCACAGAAATCATGCATCCAGCCCATATTCCATTTAAAGGAGAAGCCTAATCCCTCGCCTCCGATATCGCTGGTCACATTCGGCCACGCCGTGGATTCCTCGGCAATTGTCACAAATCCGGGATACGTTCCACGGATGACAGAATTCAGATGGTGGAAGAACTCAATGGCCTCCAGATTCTTGTTGCCACCGAATTTATTCGGCAGCCACTCACCTTCTTTTTTACCATAATCCAGATATAGCATGGATGCCACCGCATCTACACGGATGCCGTCCACATGGAACTCTCTGAGCCAGAACAAGGCATTGGCTACCAGGAAGTTCTTTACTTCATTTTTGCCGTAATTGAAGATTTTGGTTCCCCATTCGGGATGCTCTCCCAGACGGGGATCGGGATGTTCAAAAATGCACTGACCGTCAAATTCAGCCAAGCCATGGGCATCAGTTGCAAAATGCGCAGGTACCCAGTCCAGAATCACGCCGACTCCGGCCTTGTGCAGTTCGTTGATCAGGTACATGAAATCTTTCGGCGTTCCGTAACGGGAAGTCGGTGCATAGTAGCCGGTCACCTGATATCCCCAGGAACCGTCAAACGGATGCTCTGCAATACCCATCAGTTCTACATGGGTATACTTCATCTCCTTCAGATATTCTATGATCCGGTCCGCAAACTCCCGGTAATTGTAGAATCCTTCGGCGGTACCGTTGTTAGGATGCTTCATAAAAGAACCGATATGGCATTCGTAGATCGCCATAGGCTCTTTATTCATATCCTTTTTGTCCCGGGCTTCCATCCACTTGGAATCTCTCCAGTCAAAGCCTGTAATATCGGTAACGATAGATGCAGTGCCCGGCCGGTACTCCGCATAATTGGCAAAAGGATCGGCTTTGTAGAGCTTTCTGCCATCCCTTGCATAGATCAGGAACTTATACATCGTTCCCTCTTCCACGCCGGGAATGAACAGCCCCCAGATACCGCCTTCTCCCAGCTTCTGCATGGGATGGGATTCCTCATTCCATTCATTGAATGTGCCAATGACATTCACCTGTGCTGCATTTGGTGCCCATACTCCGAAATAGACTCCCTGCACGCCGTCTTCCACCGACAGATGTGCACCCAGTTTTTTGTAAATATCATAATGGGTCCCCTGGGCAAAAAGATACTGATCTGCTTCGGAAATAAATACCTTCTCCTTCGTCATGACCGCGCCTCCCGCTATACAAAGTCTTTCTCGGTGAGGATGATCATATCCTCATCGTCATATCTCTTGGCAAACAGGACATCGAAGAAATGCTTCAATGTCTTTTTATTTGCATGAGCGATCGCTTCATCCACGATCTGCTTTACATCCACTACCGTAACCACATGATCTATCGTCTGCATATCTTCGATTCTGGTATGTAACGCCAGCTCTCCGAGTTCGTCAATAGAGTATTCCATCTCCCGTGCATACTGTTTGCCGAATGCCACCAGCGTGTTATTGCTGAGGGCTTCCACATCCATTCGTGCGGTAAAGCACTCTCTCAATTTTTCATGTTTCTCGAGGAATTTATCAATATCCCTCTTCGTATCTTCCAGAATAATTACGATTCCCTGACTCTCCTGCTGCAATGCCTTGTGAAGTACATTTGCCGTAGCATCGTTCATTTCGGATGCCTTGCAAATGATCAGCGCGCCGTTTTTCAGCTTGGATAAGGTATCTGCAGTATCCTTTTTATTCAATGCATGTCCAGAGATCTTTGCCACTTTTCCGGAGAAATTGCTGTCGGTTGCCTGAATTTCGCGAACCATGTTCTTCGCCAGAGATAAGGTATCCATACCCTCTTCTCCAGTGATGATCACGTTGCCGGTGTAGGCTGCCAGACTGATATTATCAATGGCCTTGACTAACTGCTCTCTGGCAGATCTGCTCTGGATAAAGGGTGCGTACAGTTCTCTCTCTTCTCTGGTAAGCGCACGAACCTTTGCTTTGTCTCGCTCTACTGCGGGGCGCTCCGGCTGTTCCGGTGCTTCCCCGGCCTCCGGCGTTTCCTCAGCCGTCAGTTCTATCTCTTCGCTGGCTGTTTCCTCATCTACCGATTCTACTGCTTCCGCCGTGGGCTCCTCTACAGGCTCGTCATCCATTGCTTCTTCCGGTTCTGCCTGTTCCTCGTCTACGATTTCTTCCTGCTCATAGATTTCTGCTTCCGGTTCCTCAAATTCTTCTGCTTCCGGCTCATATGCAGGTTCTTCCGCGAGTTCTTCTACAGTATCCTCTTCCGGAAGCTCTTCTACAGGCTCTTGTTCCGCTTCCTCTACAGGAGCAGCCTCCGTCAGTTCTTCCACGGGTTCCTCTGTGGCAGGCTGTTCCGTGATCTCTTCCAGCTCTTCTACCTCATCGGTATCTGTTGTATCTTCTGCCACGGTATCTGCCGTGTCCGCAGCTTTTTCTTTTTCCAGTTTTTCCAGCAATCCGTCTCTTACCGCCTGCTCAAACTCCGTGAACATGGCTCCGGTCTGCTGTAATACATGTTGGCGAACCTCTTCTTCTCTCTTCTCCAGGTTCTCCTTCTTCTTGCGTTCCCACTCTGCCAGAATATCCTCGATATTCATCTGGCCGGTGATCTGTTTCTCAATGCTCTCTGCCTCCGGCATTACCAGGCTGATCTGACCGTCGGATTCCTGTGCCAGCACATCGGCCAGTTCCTTGGGCGGCTCTACGGGAGCTGCCGGGGTTACCGGTGCTACAGGAGCTGCCGGCGCCGATGCCGTAACTTCATGAATCTCCTGCGTTCGGGAAGCTTCCGGTACTTTCTGTACTTCCGGTTCCTTCACGATTTCCTGTACTTCCGATGTCTTCTGTACTTCGGATAGCTCCGGTACTACATCGGTTCTTCTTGCAACAACAGGCTCTTCCGGCAGAATCTCTTCCGTCTCTACCTGGGGCACCTGTGACAGATCGCCGATTTCTCCAGTCTCCCCAAAGAATACTTCCGAGCTCTCCATCTGCTCCGTCTCCGGCTCCAGATCGTCTTCACTGACATCTGCGATCTCCGGATAGTCCAGAGACTCCGTATCGGAATCCCCGGGATCGATCATGGGTGCCACGATAGAACGGGTAATGGAATCCGAAGTCTCCTTCGCATGGTCCTCACTCAGTACCTCCCGCAGGCCTGCTGCCAGTTCTGCCTGTAGATTGATCGTATTATATTGTCCCACATCCATGGTCTTCACATGAATGTCGAAATCATCTTCCGCCGGCTGCGCGGGTGCCTGCTGGGGCTGTACCGGCTGCACCGGTTCATAGACTCTGGTGTCACCGGTCACCTGCTCGTAGGTTTCCTCCTGTACATAACCCTGATTCGGCTCATAGCCTCCGTCCTGTACATAACCCTGATTCGGGTCATAACTTCCATCCTGTGCATAGCCCTGATTCGGGTCATAACTTCCATCCTGTGCATAGCCCTGGTTCGGGTCATAACTTCCGCCCTGTGCATAGCCCTGATTCGGGTCGTAACTTCCGTCTTGCACATAGCCCTGATTCGGATCATAAGTTTCGTTCTGTCCATAACCGGGATCCTGCGCATAATTCTGAGAATACTGCTGCGTACCGGGTGCGTCAAAACGATGATCGTATTTTTCCTGCTGTTCCGGTGTTAGCGGCTGATGGAGCATTTTCAGCTCCATTGCCTTGATAACGTATTTGCCCTCGCCAAACCAAAGGATCAGCTCATCACATTCCTCTACACATCTGGCAGCAAGTCCTACTCTGTGATATAGATAAGCCAACTCATATGCCCATTTTTCTCTGTAATCTCTCTTTTTCAGTTCTTCCAGAACAGCAATGCGCTCTTCCAGACTGACATCCTGCGCCTCATATAATTTGTACTGCAAAATATATCTGCCGGGATCCTTGGGCGCTACCTGCACAAACTCTTTGTAATACTCGATAGCCTGTACATACTCTTCCATTTTAATGGAAAGTTCGCACAGAGAATAGCAGATCGTCCTTCCTCCCGGACGGCGTTCATATGCCAGAAGCAGCATATCTCTGGCATCCTCGTATCTTCGATTGATCTTGTAAAGGTCACTAATGGTGCACAGCATCATAACACTTTTGACTCTGCGCCAGTCAATGGTATCCGCAATCTCCGCAGCCTGCGCATACTCCCCACGGCTGATCAGGTCTTTGATTTCTTCCGCTCTTAATTTATATTCACTCTTATCCAAGGTATTTCGCTCCCTTAACCTTTTCTTATCCTAAGCTTCTCATTCCCCCGGGTATACTACCCCACTTTTTTCTTATTCAGTGTACCATAGTACCCATTGATATGTCAAAATCAAACTGGGCAAAATGTATGGAAATCTCCCCTTCGGAATACTACCCACGAAAGTGGGATGACTTCTTGGGCTTTTGACGTTTTTTCGCCTGTCGGATTGCTTCTTTGCGTCGGTTACGAAGGTCCTGATCCACCGAACGATACCGGGATCTGGAACGATTTCTTCTGCGGTTAAATCTCCAGGTCAGGCGGGTACTGCGGTGGGCAAAATGATAATTCTTGAAAAACGTACGTAATAGCAGTGCAAGGAAGATCAATACCGCAATTCCCACGATACAGAAAAATACTTTTACCACATTAATGAAAATAACCGCAGGACCACCGGAAGTGCTGTTTTCCTCCTCCGGGGATGTCTCCTGTGCAGCCGTTGGAATTCCACCATTGTTTCCGGTGTTATCTCCTGCTGTTTCGGTTGTCTCTGTATTGTCTGCCTCTGTGGTCGTTGTGCCTGACTGCGTTTCATCGGTTGCACCGCTTTCCTCTGCAGACTCCGTGGTCTCTGCCGTATTTTCCCGGAAGACACTACTGCCCTTTTCCGCTGCCGTAAAGTCCAGGGATGCCGTTCCCAGTACCACATCATTGTAAGTATAAGTGATCACAGCCACCTGTCCTGGTTCTGTATTATCATAGGAAATACTGGACACCGCATCCTGAAAGGTGATGGTGTTCGGCAAAGTGATGCTGTCCGTCTGGTTCAGTTCCAGAATCGGTTTGGAGTTGCCGAAAATATCATTCCCACTGTAAAAAGATCCTGCATTCTCGATATTATACTTGGTCTCTGTCTGAGAAATGTTCACTCTCTGAAAATTGCTGAAACCATAATCAAACAGAGTGATTGTATCTTCATAGTAATTCGGATTTTCGTCTTTCATGACCACACAGATCAGCTTCATGCCGTCTTTTTCCGCACAGGACACCAGTGTACTGCGGGCAACATCGGTGTAACCGGTCTTACAGCCTACCAGATACGGATATGCATATTTACCGCCGGGGATCAGTTCCATCTTGTTGACTTCCATAATATCATCTGGCTGGCGTTCCGACGGCAAAATGTGCAGCATATGTGTCATTGTCATTTTACACAGCGCTTCGTTGGCAAAAAAAGCTCTTCCGATCATCGCCAGGTCATAGGCACTGGTGTAATGATCCTCATTGGGAAGTCCGTTGGGATTGACGAAATTGGAATCAACACACCCCAGTTCCTTGGCTCTTTCATTCATGATCGGTGCAAAGTCCTGCCAGGTCGTTCCGGAAATATGCTCTGCTACCGCGAAAGAAACTTCATTGGCGGAGCGGATCAGAATGGCATTCAGACATTCCTCCATGGTCAGCTGCTCGCCGGGGTCAATAGCGATATGGTTGCTTCCGGGATCAATATCGTGTACCGCATCATAGGAGAAATCCACGATCTCATCCATGCTGCAGC
>CDYI01036831.1_pt1 | contig 15242 bp, 9 predicted proteins | sample 557711 | NCBI WGS metagenome assembly CDYI01 (sample SAMEA3182054, study PRJEB8094) | gut metagenome | biome: human; feature: gut; material: Stool; isolation source: human stools | place: Canada | collected 2012-11-13 | reverse complement strand
ATTGCCGGTGGTGAGTGGTTGCGGAATAACCTGAACGCCATTGCCGCCTTTATGGGAACCAGGACGTGGGATTCCATTGAAAAAATTGCGCTCACATTGTCTGTTCTCGCGGTGGCCGTAATGTGGGTACAGCGGCACAACGTGATGGATTTGCTGGGCTGGGTGGCCGTATTTGTGCTTATCAGCCTGCTGGTTAATGTCCGCACATCGGTGCAGATTATTGATAACAGTGACCTGGTCAAAGTTCACCGGGTGGATAATGTGCCGGTCGGACTGGCGATGCCACTTTCACTGACGACCCGTATCGGGCATGCAATGGTGGCCAGTTACGAGATGATCTTCACGCAACCGGACAGTGTCACCTACAGCAAAACGGGGATGCTGTTTGGCGCAGAACTGGTATCAAAAAGCACCGACTTTTTGTCCCGCAATCCGGAAATCGCCAATCTTTTCCAGGATTATGTGCAGAACTGTGTTATGGGGGATATTTACCTGAACCACAAATACACGCTGGAGGAGCTGATGGCCTCCGCTGATCCCTACACGCTGATTTTTTCCCGCCCCAGCCCGCTGCGGGGCGTTTATGACAGCAATAATAATTTCGTAACCTGTAAGGACGCGTCGGTTTCGCTGAAAGACAAGCTGAATCTGGACACACAGAGTGGCGGAAAAACCTGGCATTATTATGCCCAGCAGCTATTTGGTGGACGCCCTGATCCTAACCTGCTGTTCAGTACGCTGATTGGCGACAGTTACAGTTACTTCTATGGCTCAAGTAAATCAGCCAGCCAGATCATCCGCCAGAATGTCACCATCAATGCGCTGAAGGAGGGGATCACCAGTTATGCCGCACGTAATGGTGATTCGGCCAGCCTGGTGAATCTGGCCACCACGTCATCGATGGAGAAACAACGTCTGGCACATGTCTCCATCGGTCATGTGGCGATGCGGACACTGCCCATGACGCAGACCATCCTGACGGGGATCGCCATCGGTATTTTCCCGCTCCTGGTACTGGCGGCTGTATTCAACAAACTGACGCTGTCTGTCCTGAAAGGTTATGTGTTTGCCCTGATGTGGCTGCAGTCATGGCCACTCTTGTACGCCATTCTGAACAGTGCCATGACATTTTATGCGAAACAGAATGGTGCGCCGGTGGTGCTCTCTGAAATTTCACAGATACAACTGAAATACTCCGATCTGGCTTCCACTGCCGGGTATCTTTCCATGATGATCCCGCCATTATCCTGGATGATGGTCAGGGGGCTTGGGGCCGGATTTTCCAGTGTGTACAGCCATTTCGCTTCCTCTGCTATCAGCCCGACTGCCAGTGCGGCAGGTAGTGTGGTTGACGGTAATTACTCCTACGGCAACATGCAGACGGAAAACGTGAACGGCTTCAGCTGGAGCACCAACAGCACCACGTCGTTTGGTCAGATGATGTACCAGACCGGCAGTGGCGCAACCGCCACACAGACCCGTGACGGTAATATGGTGATGGATGCAAGCGGAGCGATGTCCCGTTTACCGGTCGGTATCAATGCAACGCGTCAGATTGCAGTGGCACAACAGGAAATGGCCCGGGAGGCGTCGAACAGAGCAGAAAGTGCCCTGCATGGTTTCAGCAGCAGTATTGCCAGTGCCTGGAACACGCTCAGTCAGTTTGGTTCTAACCGGGGGAGCAGTGACTCTGTCACCAGTGGTGCTGACAGTACGATGAGTGCACAGGACTCCATGATGGCCAGCCGTATGCGCAGTGCAGTGGAAAGCTATGCGAAGGCGCATAATATCAGTAATGAGCAGGCGACTCAGGAACTGGCATCCAGAAGTACGAGAGCTTCTGCCGGGATGTATGGAGATGCTCATGCTGAATGGGGGGTTAAACCTAAAATTCTTGGTGTTGGTGGAGGATTAGGCGTTAGAGGTGGTGGTCGGGCTGGCATTGACTGGAGTGATGATGATGCGCATCAGGCCAGCAGTGGTTCACGGGCCAGCTATGATGCTCGTCATGATATTGACGCTAAAGCCAGTAAGGACTTTAAAGAGGCCAGCGATTACTTTACCAGTCGCAAAGTCAGTGAATCCGGCAGCCATACTGACAATAATGCTGATTCCCGGGTGGATCAACTGTCTGCAGCCCTGAATTCAGCGAAACAGAGTTACGACCAGTACACGACGAATATGACCCGCAGCCATGAATATGCTGAAATGGCATCCCGTACTGAAAGCATGAGTGGGCAGATGAGCGAAGATTTGTCGCAACAGTTTGCACAGTATGTGATGAAACACGCACCGCAGGATGCCGAAGCTATTCTGACAAATACCAGTTCGCCGGAGATTGCAGAACGCCGTCGGGCAATGGCCTGGTCTTTTGTGCAGGAACAGATACAGCCTGGTGTTGATAATGCCTGGCGGGAATCCCGTGGCGATATTGGTAAAGGAATGGAGAGCGTACCTTCGGGGGGAGGCAGTCAGGATATTATTGCTGACCATCAGGGACATCAGGCCATTATTGAGCAAAGAACGCAGGACAGTAATATCCGTAATGATGTAAAACATCAGGTTGATAATATGGTCACAGAATATAAAGGGAATATAGGTGATACTCAGAACAGCATACGTGGCGAGGAAAATATTGTAAGAGGACAGTATTCTGAACTGCAGAATCACCATAAAACAGAGGCATTATCTCAGAATAATAAATATAATGAAGAAAAGTCGGCTCAGGAAAGAATGCCCGGGGCTGACAGTCCACAGGAACTGATGAAAAGGGCAAAGGAGTATCAGGATAAGTATAAGCAATAATACTGTGTTTGGGAGATGATAATGAGATGTTTAGCCCATATTGCTCTGGTAACAGTGATACAGTTTATCGCCTGTTATCTGGCTGATTGGGGGAATGCCGAAACAGTTTTTATGCTGTTCTTCATAGTGCTATGGCAGGGACTGTTTATCTGGTTGTTCTCTCAAATACGAAAAAAACGGGATGTGTCGGATGAGTTTAAGTTTAGTAAAGGCGTTTGGTATATAACGATGCCAGTATCTTCCTTACTCTCTCCGTTATTAAGCCTGATGGTTTTTATCATTGGTACACTATACGAATTAAGGCAAGTTAGTGGTTGCATAAGCATAAAAAAATGGGGGCAAAATCAACTCAAAGACCAATATGATGGGAGTGAAAAGTTAGACTTCGGGGGCAGTGAACAGACCCCAACGATCTACTATAACCCTTCAACCGGATATCCTATGCATGGAGGCTTTGATTCAGCGGGAAATACTTTTGGGACTCGTTGGCAGGACTATTATGACAGGCAATAAGAAAACTGTAGTTTGTAAAAAAGGTAATTTGATGAAAACAAAAAAATTGATGATGGTTACACTGGTCAGTTCCACTCTGGCCCTTTCAGGATGTGGTGCGATGAGCACAGCAATCAAGAAGCGTAACCTTGAGGTGAAGACTCAGATGAGTGAGACCATCTGGCTTGAACCCGCCAGCGAACGCACGGTATTTCTGCAGATCAAAAACACGTCTGATAAAGACATGAGTGGGCTGCAGGGCAAAATTGCTGATGCTGTGAAAGCAAAAGGGTATCAGGTGGTGACTTCTCCGGATAAAGCCTACTACTGGATTCAGGCGAATGTGCTGAAGGCCGATAAGATGGATCTGCGGGAGTCTCAGGGATGGCTGAACCGTGGTTATGAAGGCGCAGCAGTTGGTGCAGCGTTAGGTGCCGGTATCACCGGATATAATTCCAATTCTGCCGGTGCCACACTCGGTGTGGGCCTTGCTGCCGGTCTGGTGGGTATGGCTGCAGATGCGATGGTGGAAGATGTGAACTATACCATGATCACGGATGTGCAGATTGCAGAGCGTACTAAGGCAACGGTGACAACGGATAATGTTGCCGCCCTGCGTCAGGGCACATCAGGTGCGAAAATTCAGACCAGTACTGAAACAGGTAACCAGCATAAATACCAGACCCGTGTGGTCTCAAATGCGAACAAGGTTAACCTGAAATTTGAAGAGGCGAAGCCTGTTCTCGAAGACCAGCTGGCCAAATCAATCGCAAATATTCTCTGATTATCTTCCGGAGGCTGGTCTGACCGGCCTCCTGACTGACGCCTCGCTTTGCTCGTTGTCCAACCCCGGGGAGAAATAAAATAAATTTTATTTCTCCCCGGCGTTTCCGAAATAAATATGAAAACACTGAGCGGTTGTGCAAATTCTTTGTGCGACCGTGAAGTGTTGCCGGCGAAGCCGGAATTTAACGGTTATTAATCTTTTCATCATTAATAATCAGTCCGACTGACTTTCTTTCTTCAGAATATCATCATGAGTTTTAACGCAAAGGATATGACCCAGGGCGGTCAGATTGCGTCCATGCGTATCCGCATGTTCAGTCAGATCGCCAATATCATACTTTACTGCCTGTTTATTTTTTTCTGGATCCTAGTTGGTCTGGTTTTATGGGTAAAAATAAGCTGGCAGACGTTTGTGAATGGCTGCATTTACTGGTGGTGCACCACGCTGGAAGGCATGCGGGATTTAATCAGGTCCCAGCCGGTCTATGAGATCCAGTATTACGGCAAAACCTTCCGGATGAACGCGGCTCAGGTACTGCATGATAAATATATGATCTGGTGCGGTGAGCAGTTATGGTCGGCATTCGTTCTGGCGTCTGTCGTGGCCCTGGTTATCTGCCTGATCACCTTCTTTGTTGTCTCCTGGATTCTGGGGCGTCAGGGTAAACAACAGAGCGAAAATGAAATCACAGGTGGTCGTCAGCTGACTGACAATCCGAAAGAGGTGGCCAGGATGCTGAAAAAAGATGGCAAGGATTCCGATATCCGGATTGGCGATCTGCCGATTATCCGGGATTCTGAAATCCAGAACTTCTGTCTGCACGGCACTGTCGGGGCCGGTAAGTCGGAGGTTATCCGTCGTCTGGCCAACTACGCCCGTCAGCGTGGTGATATGGTGGTGATTTATGACCGTTCGGGGGAATTTGTTAAAAGTTACTATGATCCCTCCATCGATAAAATCCTGAATCCGCTGGATGCACGCTGTGCTGCCTGGGATTTGTGGAAGGAGTGCCTGACACAGCCAGATTTTGATAATACCGCAAATACTCTGATCCCGATGGGGACAAAAGAGGACCCGTTCTGGCAGGGTTCAGGACGTACCATTTTTGCGGAAGCGGCATACCTGATGCGTAATGACCCCAACCGCAGCTACAGCAAACTGGTGGACACACTGCTTTCCATCAAAATTGAAAAGCTGCGTACCTTCCTGCGTAATTCACCGGCGGCCAACCTGGTGGAAGAGAAAATCGAGAAAACGGCCATATCCATCCGTGCTGTGCTGACCAACTACGTGAAAGCCATCCGTTACCTGCAGGGGATTGAGCATAACGGTGAGCCCTTCACCATCCGTGACTGGATGCGTGGTGTCCGGGAAGATCAGAAAAACGGCTGGCTGTTTATTTCGTCGAACGCCGACACCCATGCCTCCCTGAAGCCGGTGATCTCCATGTGGCTGTCCATTGCTATTCGTGGTCTGCTGGCAATGGGAGAAAACCGTAACCGTCGTGTGTGGTTTTTCTGTGACGAGTTACCCACGTTACACAAACTGCCGGACCTGGTGGAGATCCTGCCGGAAGCCCGTAAGTTCGGTGGCTGTTATGTGTTTGGTATCCAGTCCTATGCCCAGCTGGAAGATATCTACGGTGAGAAAGCGGCTGCCACGCTGTTTGACGTCATGAACACCCGTGCCTTTTTCCGTTCTCCCAGCCATAAGATTGCAGAGTTCGCTGCCGGTGAAATTGGTGAGAAAGAGCACCTGAAAGCCAGCGAGCAGTATTCCTACGGTGCTGATCCGGTACGTGACGGGGTATCGACCGGTAAGGATATGGAGCGTCAGACGCTGGTCAGTTATTCCGACATTCAGTCTCTGCCGGATCTGACCTGTTATGTCACCCTGCCCGGACCGTATCCGGCAGTAAAACTCTCCCTGAAATATCAGACACGACCGAAGGTCGCTCCGGAGTTTATTCCGCGTGACATCAACCCGGAAATGGAGAACCGTCTGAGTGCCGTACTTGCCGCAAGGGAAGCAGAAGGTCGTCAGATGGCCAGCCTCTTCGAACCGGATGTCCCGGAGGTTGTTTCCGGAGAAGACGTGACTCAGGCTGAACAGCCGCAACAGCCGCAACAGCCGCAACAGCCGCAACAGCCGCAACAGCCGGTGTCTCCTGCCATCAACGATAAGAAGTCAGATGCAGGTGTGAATGTTCCGGCAGGGGGGATCGAGCAGGAGCTGAAAATGAAACCGGAAGAAGAGATGGAACAGCAACTGCCACCCGGGATCAGTGAATCCGGTGAAGTGGTGGATATGGCCGTTTATGAGGCATGGCAACGGGAGCAGAATCCGGATATCCAGCAGAAGATGCAGCGTCGTGAAGAGGTGAACATCAATGTGCACCGGGAGCGCGGGGAGGATGTTGAGCCGGGAGATGATTTCTGATGAACAGGTCAGCTCCAGTCTTCAATTCTCAGACCGTCCACACGTTCAAATTCCCGGGTGTTATTAGTCACAATAATCAGTCCCCGACTGCGGGCATGACCTGCGATCATTTGATCAAATGGCCCGACAGGGCGTCCCTGACGGGCAAGTTCTGCTCTTATCTGGCCGCTGTGTGTGGCTGCGGCAGCGTCGTAATCCAGAACATCAATGCGGGAAACAAATCCCTCGATCACAGCGAGATTACGTTCAGGCATCTGGCTTTTTTCTGCACCATATATCAGCTCCATCAGGGTGACCGAACTGATACACATTCTCCCCTGGTTCAGGTTAAAATGCTCCCTGACGCTGGCGGGTTTGTTCTTTATCGTGAAAATGCAGATGTTGGTATCGAGCATAAACTTCAGCATCAGAATGACTCCCTTTCCTGCATGCCGGGCTGTTCCCTGTTATCCATAAAATCGGCGCTGACGTTGTGTCCGTCGAACCATTCGTCCCATGTCTCTCCGGCTGGCGTAATGATTCTGGTTCGTCCGACAGCAATCACTTCAACGCGTTTTACGTTTTCCGGCAATGCAACCGCTTTTGGCAGTCTGACCGCCTGGCTGCGGTTGCTGAAAAATACGGTGGTTTCCATTATTTGCCTCCTTATGTGGATATGTCTTGTGTATATCCATTGTGGGATTGATACCGGGATATGTCAAAGGGATATACGTTTATGATGAGTATCGCGCAGGTCAGATCGGCCGGAAGTGCCGGTAACTATTATACCGACAAGGATAATTACTATGTGCTGGGCAGCATGGGAGAACGCTGGGCCGGCAGGGGGGCTGAACAGCTGGGGCTGCAGGGCAGCGTCGATAAGGATGTTTTTACCCGTCTTCTGGAGGGGAAGCTGCCGGACGGAGCGGATTTAAGCCGCATGCAGGATGGCAGTAATAAGCATCGTCCCGGCTACGACCTGACCTTCTCCGCCCCCAAAAGTGTCTCCGTGATGGCCATGTTAGGCGGTGATAAACGTCTTATTGATGCACATAACCAGGCCGTGGATTTTGCTGTCCGTCAGGTGGAGGCGCTGGCTTCCACACGGGTTATGACGGACGGACAGTCAGAAACGGTGCTGACCGGTAATCTGGTGATGGCACTGTTTAACCACGACACCAGTCGCGATCAGGAACCACAGTTACACACACATGCGGTAGTGGCCAATGTCACGCAGCATAACGGCGAGTGGAAGACATTGAGCAGTGACAAAGTGGGGAAAACGGGGTTCATTGAGAATGTGTACGCTAATCAGATTGCCTTCGGCAGGCTCTACCGGGAAAAACTGAAAGAGCAGGTTGAGGCGCTGGGCTATGAAACGGAAGTGGTTGGTAAGCACGGTATGTGGGAGATGCCGGGCGTACCGGTGGAGGCCTTCTCCGGACGCTCACAGGCTATCCGGGAGGCCGTCGGGGAAGACGCCTCGCTGAAATCCCGGGATGTGGCGGCACTGGATACGCGAAAATCCAAACAGCACGTCGATCCTGAAGTCAGAATGGCTGAATGGATGCAGACGCTGAAGGAAACCGGGTTCGACATCCGGGCGTATCGTGACGCGGCGGACCAACGGGCGGAGACCCGCACGCAGACGCCCGGACCCGCTTCACAGGACGGGCCGGATGTGCAGCAGGCGGTGACACAGGCCATTGCCGGATTAAGTGAACGCAAAGTGCAGTTTACGTACACGGACGTGCTGGCCAGAACGGTCGGCATACTGCCGCCGGAAAATGGTGTGATTGAACGGGCACGCGCCGGTATCGATGAGGCCATCAGCCGTGAGCAGCTTATCCCCCTCGATCGTGAGAAGGGGCTGTTCACGTCCGGGATTCATGTGCTCGATGAGCTGTCAGTCCGGGCACTCAGTCGTGACATCATGAAACAGAACCGGGTGACCGTACATCCGGAGAAAAGTGTCCCCCGGACGGCCGGTTACAGCGATGCGGTCAGTGTTCTGGCACAGGATCGCCCGTCGCTGGCTATTGTGTCCGGGCAGGGCGGTGCAGCCGGGCAGCGTGAGCGGGTGGCGGAGCTGGTCATGATGGCCCGGGAGCAGGGGCGGGAGGTGCAGATTATCGCCGCTGACCGTCGCTCGCAGATGAACCTGAAGCAGGATGAACGGCTGTCCGGTGAGCTGATAACCGGACGTCGTCAGCTGCAGGAGGGCATGGCCTTCACGCCGGGCAATACTGTTATCGTTGACCAGGGCGAAAAACTCTCCCTGAAAGAGACGTTAACCCTGCTGGACGGTGCCGCACGTCATAACGTACAGGTCCTGATAACCGACAGCGGGCAGCGAACCGGTACAGGCAGTGCACTGATGGCCATGAAAGATGCCGGGGTGAACACATATCGCTGGCAGGGGGGAGAACAGCGGCCGGCCACCATCATCAGTGAACCGGACCGTAATGTCCGCTATGCCCGGCTGGCAGGAGATTTTGCTGCCAGCGTGAAAGCCGGAGAAGAGAGCGTGGCACAGGTCAGCGGGGTACGGGAACAGGCCATACTGACACAGGCCATTCGCAGTGAGCTGAAAACACAGGGCGTGCTCGGACTCCCGGAGGTGACCATGACTGCCCTTTCACCGGTCTGGCTGGACAGCCGGAGCCGTTATCTGCGGGATATGTACCGTCCGGGGATGGTGATGGAGCAGTGGAACCCGGAGACACGCAGTCATGACCGCTATGTTATCGACCGGGTGACGGCGCAGAGTCACAGCCTGACCCTGCGGGATGCGCAGGGTGAAACGCAGGTGGTGCGTATTTCCTCCCTGGACAGCAGCTGGTCGCTGTTCCGGCCGGAAAAAATGCCGGTGGCAGACGGCGAGCGACTGAGGGTGACAGGGAAAATTCCCGGACTCCGCGTCTCCGGCGGTGACCGCCTGCAGGTGGCATCCGTCAGTGAAGATGCGATGACGGTTGTTGTGCCGGGGCGGGCTGAACCGGCCTCCCTGCCTGTGAGCGATTCACCGTTCACGGCACTGAAGCTGGAGAACGGCTGGGTGGAAACGCCCGGGCATTCCGTCAGCGACAGTGCGAAGGTTTTTGCCTCCGTCACACAGATGGCAATGGACAACGCCACCCTGAACGGTCTGGCCCGCAGCGGTCGTGATGTCCGGCTGTATTCTTCACTGGATGAAACCCGTACTGCGGAAAAACTTGCCCGCCATCCCTCCTTTACGGTGGTTTCTGAGCAGATAAAGGCGCGTGCCGGTGAGACATTGCTGGAAACCGCTATCAGTCTGCAGAAAGCCGGGCTTCACACGCCGGCACAGCAGGCTATTCATCTGGCCCTTCCTGTGCTGGAAAGTAAAAACCTGGCCTTCAGCATGGTGGACCTGCTGACAGAGGCGAAGTCGTTTGCTGCAGAAGGAACCAGTTTTATCGACCTGGGAGGGGAAATCAATGCGCAGATAAAACGTGGTGATTTACTGTATGTGGATGTGGCAAAAGGCTATGGCACAGGCCTGCTGGTTTCCCGTGCGTCGTATGAGGCAGAAAAGAGCATTCTTCGCCATATTCTCGAAGGTAAGGAGGCGGTCACGCCGCTGATGGAGAGAGTACCTGGCGAACTCATGGAGAAACTGACATCAGGACAGCGTGCCGCTACCCGCATGATACTGGAAACGTCCGACCGTTTCACGGTGGTGCAGGGCTATGCCGGTGTGGGTAAGACCACACAGTTCCGGGCGGTGATGTCAGCCGTGAACATGCTGCCGGAGAGTGAGCGTCCCCGTGTCGTTGGGCTGGGTCCCACGCACCGCGCGGTCGGGGAGATGCGCAGCGCCGGCGTGGATGCACAGACACTGGCGTCCTTTCTGCATGACACGCAGCTGCAGCAGCGCAGCGGAGAAACGCCGGATTTCAGCAACACGCTGTTCCTGCTCGATGAGAGCTCTATGGTGGGCAATACCGACATGGCACGGGCATACGCCCTGATTGCGGCCGGTGGCGGTCGTGCCGTGGCCAGTGGTGACACGGACCAGTTGCAGGCCATCGCGCCCGGTCAGCCTTTCCGTCTCCAGCAGACGCGCAGTGCTGCCGATGTGGCCATCATGAAGGAGATTGTGCGCCAGACGCCGGAGCTGCGGGAGGCGGTATACAGCCTGATTAACCGGGATGTGGAAAGGGCACTGTCCGGGCTTGAGAGTGTGAAACCGTCTCAGGTGCCACGTCAGGAGGGCGCATGGGTACCGGAGCACTCCGTGACGGAGTTCAGTCACAGCCAGGAAGCGAAACTGGCAGAAGCGCAGCAGAAGGCGATGCTGAAAGGTGAGGCTTTTCCGGATATTCCCATGACACTGTATGAAGCCATTGTCCGCGATTATACCGGCAGGACGCCGGAAGCACGGGAGCAGACGCTGATTGTCACGCATCTGAATGAGGACCGGCGCGTACTGAACAGCATGATTCATGATGCACGGGAAAAGGCCGGTGAGCTGGGAAAAGAGCAGGTCATGGTGCCTGTCCTGAACACAGCGAATATACGCGACGGGGAGTTGCGTCGTCTCTCCACCTGGGAGACACATCGGGACGCACTTGCCCTGGTGGATAATGTGTATCACCGGATTGCCGGTATCAGCAAGGATGACGGGCTGATAACCCTGCAGGATGCGGAAGGTAACACGCGGCTGATTTCGCCCCGGGAGGCGGTGGCTGAAGGCGTCACACTGTACACTCCGGACACCATCCGGGTGGGAACCGGTGACCGGATGCGCTTCACGAAGAGTGACCGGGAGTGCGGTTATGTGGCCAACAGCGTCTGGACGGTGACAGCGGTTTCCGGTGACAGTGTCACGCTGTCGGACGGACAGCAGACCCGGGTGATTCGCCCCGGTCAGGAGCGGGCAGAGCAACATATTGACCTGGCCTATGCCATCACCGCCCACGGTGCGCAGGGGGCAAGTGAAACCTTTGCCATTGCGCTTGAAGGCACGGAAGGTAACCGGAAACAGATGACCGGCTTTGAGTCAGCCTACGTGGCCCTGTCGCGTATGAAGCAGCATGTGCAGGTGTATACCGATAACCGTCAGGGCTGGACGGATGCCATTAACAATGCCGTACAGAAAGGAACTGCCCACGATGTGCTAGAGCCGAAATCGGACCGGGAGGTCATGAATGCAGAGCGGCTGTTCAGTACGGCGCGGCAGCTGCGGGACGTGGTGGCCGGCCGTGCCGTTCTCCGTCAGGCAGGGCTGGCCGGGGGAGACAGTCCTGCACGGTTTATTGCACCCGGGCGCAAATATCCGCAGCCGTATGTGGCACTGCCGGCTTTTGACCGTAACGGCAAGTCAGCTGGTATCTGGCTGAACCCGCTGACCACGGATGACGGAAACGGGCTGCGGGGCTTCAGTGGTGAAGGCCGGGTGAAAGGCAGCGGGGATGCGCAGTTCGTGGCCCTGCAGGGCAGCCGTAACGGAGAGAGCCTGCTGGCTGATAATATGCAGGATGGTGTCCGGATTGCCCGTGATAATCCTGACAGCGGTGTGGTGGTAAGAATCGCCGGTGAAGGTCGTCCGTGGAATCCCAGAACCATCACCGGTGGTCGCGTGTGGGGGGATATCCCGGACAACAGCGTTCAGCCGGGAGCCGGAAATGGCGAACCGGTCACGGCAGAGGTACTGGCACAGCGGCAGGCTGAAGAGGCCATCCGCCGTGAAACGGAACGCCGTGCGGATGAAATTGTCCGTAAAATGGCAGAGAACAAACCTGACCTGCCGGACGGCAAAACAGAGCAGGCTGTCAGGGATATTGCCGGGCTGGAGCGTGACCGGTCTGCCATATCTGAACGGGAAGCCGCGCTGCCGGAGAGTGTACTGCGTGAACCACAACGGGTGCGGGAAGCGGTCCGGGAGGTTGCCCGGGAAAATCTGCTGCAGGAGCGACTGCAGCAGATGGAGCGGGATATGGTTCGTGACCTGCAGAAAGAGAAAACCCTGGGCGGAGACTGACACAGGAAGATAAACGCTGATGACAACGGATAACACGAACACAACACGTAATGATTCACTGGCTGCCCGGACCGATACCTGGTTGCAGTCGTTGCTGGTCTGGTCACCCGGACAGCGGGATATCATCAAAACGGTGGCACTGGTGCTGATGGTTCTGGACCATGCAAACCGCATTCTGCATCTGGACCAGTCGTGGATGTTTCTGGTCGGGCGTGGGGCCTTTCCGCTGTTTGCCCTGGTGTGGGGGCTGAATCTGTCCCGTCATACGCATATCCGGCAGGAGGCCATTAACCGGCTGTGGGGATGGGCGGTGATTGCCCAGTTCGCATATTATCTGGCCGGCTTTCCTTGGTATGAGGGGAATATCCTGTTTGCCTTTGCAGTTGCGGCACAGGTGCTGACATGGTGTGAAACGCGCACCTGGTGGCGTTCCGCAGAGACCATGTTGCTTCTGGCAATGTGGTTGCCTTTCTCCGGCACCAGTTACGGCATTGCCGGGCTGCTGATGCTGGCAGTCAGCCACAGGCTGTACCGGGCGGAAGACAGAATGGAACGTCTGGCGCTGGTCGCCTGCCTGCTGGCTGTTATTCCGGCGCTTAACCTTGCCACCAGTGATGCAGCGGCGGTGGCCGGCCTTGTGATGACGGTGCTGACTGTTGGTCTGGTGTCCTGTACAGGGAAATCACTACCCCGTTTCTGGTACGGGGATTTTTTCCCGACGTTCTATGCCTGTCATCTTACTGTGCTGGGCGTTCTGGCTGTGTGACTGGTATGATGCTGGCGCTGATTCTGCTTATTAATAAACAACATAACACAGGATATTTATGAAAATTACGGATCACAAACTCCCTGAAGGTATTGCCCTGACATTTCGTGTCCCGGAAGGAAATATAAAACATCCTTTGATTCTCTTATGCCATGGATTTTGCGGTATCCGGAATGTTCTGCTGCCTTCCTTTGCGAATGCGTTTACAGAAGCCGGGTTTGCAACGATTACTTTTGATTATCGTGGATTCGGTGAGAGTGAAGGGGAACGAGGTCGTCTGGTTCCGGCAATGCAGACCGAAGATATTATTTCAGTTATCAATTGGGCAGAAAAGCAGGTATGTATTGATAATCAGCGTATAGGATTATGGGGAACATCGCTGGGTGGGTGTCATGTATTCAATGCAGCTGCGCAGGATAAAAGAGTGAAAAGTATTGTCAGCCAGCTGGCTTTTGCTGACGGTGAGGTTCTGGTTACCGGAGAAATGAATGAACTGGAGAAAGCTTCTTTTCTGTCCACGCTGAATAAAATGGCAGAAAAGAAGAAAAATACCGGGAAAGAGATGTTTGTGGGGGTTACCCGGGTACTGAGTGATAATGAATCAAAGGTATTCTTCGAGAAGGTAAAAGGTCAGTATCCTGAAATGGATATAAAAATACCTTTCCTTACGGTTATGGAGACGTTGCAATATAAACCGGCAGAGAGCGCAGCCAAAGTACAGTGCCCAGTTTTGGTTGTTATTGCCGGCCAGGATAGTGTTAATCCACCAGAACAGGGAAGAGCCTTATATGATGCTGTTGCTTCTGGTACTAAGGAATTATACGAGGAAGCTGACGCATGCCATTATGATATTTATAAAGGCGCGTTTTTTGAACGTGTGGCGGCAGTACAGACGCAATGGTTTAAAAAACATCTTTAATTGTCGGTATTAATATGTCAGAGGTCGTTGAGGTCAGCTTAATATCATAGTGAGTAGTTTCAACGACCTGGAGGACATATTTTCACAAAGGTCAGGGCAATCATGACAGAGCAGAAACGACCGGTACTGACACTGAAACGGAAAACGGAAGGGGAAACACCGACCCGGAGCCGGAAAACCATCATCAATGTCACCACGCCACCAAAATGGAAGGTGAAAAAGCAGAAACTGGCGGAGAAGGCTGCCCGGGAAGCAGAGCTGGCGGCGAAGAAAGCACAGGCCAGACAGGCGCTGTCCATTTATCTGACGCTGCCCTCGCTGGATGAGGCGGTGAACACTCTGAAACCTTGGTGGCCGGGATTGTTTGACGGTAACACGCCCCGGCTTCTGGCCTGCGGTATCCGGGACGTGTTACTGGAAGACGTGGCGCAGCGGAATATCCCGCTCTCGCATAAAAAACTGCGCCGGGCGCTGAAGGCCATCACCCGTTCAGAAAGCTATCTGTGTGCCATGAAAGCCGGTGCCTGCCGGTATGACACGGAAGGGTATGTGACGGAGCATATTTCTCAGGAGGAGGAAGCGTATGCGGCAGGGCGTTTGGAGAAAATTCGCCGCCAGAACCGGACAAAGGCAGAACTTCAGGCCGTGCTTGATGGGAAATAAAAAAAGCCTCCCCGGAAACCGGGGAGGCTGAAACAATAAGGCTTAAAAGGAAATAACTTCCGTACCCGAAAGGAAGCCAGTCCACTGAATTATTTACCACAATAATACTGACGACTAAAAGGGAGGAGCAGAAAAATGAATGGATTCAGAAACAGTTCACGGAACGGTCAGGTCTGGCGTTACCAGCGTGCCGGCGGGCGGGCCGTTATTCTGGAGGTCAGTGGACGCTGGATGGAAGCGGCAGAAGCATGGCGACGGGCTGCCTGCATAGCTCCCCGGACAGACTGGCAACAGTTTGCCCGGAAAAGGGCTGAACACTGCCACCGGCGCTGCCGGGGAAGGGTGTAACGAAAAAAGCAGCCTTCATTACTCCAGGAGTCAGAAG
>CDYI01015912.1_pt1 | contig 15412 bp, 13 predicted proteins | sample 557711 | NCBI WGS metagenome assembly CDYI01 (sample SAMEA3182054, study PRJEB8094) | gut metagenome | biome: human; feature: gut; material: Stool; isolation source: human stools | place: Canada | collected 2012-11-13 | reverse complement strand
ATTTATTTAAATGAATTAGAGAAAGATTCTCTCAATGCTGAGGAGGAATTTTGGCAGTATTATGAATTAACGAAATCTATGGCAATGCCCTTGACTATTGCTACACCTGATCAGATTTTTTTGTTTGCATTCAAATATCCTGGATATGAATTGCCGTTGGCGACGTATAGTTACTCTAAAATCATTATTGATGAGATACAGGCATATTCACCCGATGTCCTTGCAACTTTAATTTATGGACTGCAGTGGATTAATAGTGTGGGAGGGAAGTTTGCGATTACTACGGCAACGATGCCTCCATTTATTAAAGATCTTCTTGTGAATTCAAGAGGTGACGTCGAAAATACAGGAGAGCCTGTTACATGCGAAGAGGGGACCTTTTTAAACAAGAGAATCAGGCATAAAGTAGAACTTAAAGATTGTGAACTAGAAGTAAATGACATTGTTAATTTTGTTAAAGAGAAAATTGATGATGCAAGCATGAAAGTATTAGTTGTGGTAAATACAGTGAGCAAAGCACAGGAACTATACTGTAAATTGAGAGAACAGCTTGCTTTAACTTCCGCTTATGGGTTGGAATTGTATCTTTTACATTCGAAATTTATGGTAAAGGATCGCCATGCAAAAGAGACCAAAATATTAAATGACGGTAAAACTTCTTGTAAAAAGAAAGTTATCTGGGTTACGACACAGGTAATAGAGGCGAGTTTAGACATTGATTTTGACTATCTGTTTACGGAGTTATCTGATTTAAGCGGACTTTTACAAAGAATGGGTCGTTGTAATAGGAAAGGCGTAAAAAATATAAAAAAGTCAAATGTTTTTGTTTATACCAAACTCAGCACACGCTTATTTAGGAGAATTAAAGGAAAAAATGCCTATGCACAAAAGGGATTTATTTATCAATCATTGCTTGAATTAAGTAAAGCCGCCCTGTATGAATGGCAACAAAAGAATATAGGCAATGAGATGAGTGAGTCAGATAAGAACATGATGATTAATAATTGGTTTACCATGGATAAACTTAGAGAGTATGAAGACATCTACTGTGACAGCTCATATTTATCAGATTACTGGAACGCTTATGAACACTTAGAACATATTTCCGCATATGCTACATCTTTGGCGGAAACAAAAATGGAATTTCGTAATATCCTTTCGGTCAAGGCCATTCCTAAATGCTTGTATGAAAATCTAAAAGGAATAAAAACTCTGATAATGGAAGTCAAAGAAAAAAAGAGAGAAATGTATCGAGCGGATAATATAACCATAAAAAATGAGATAAAGACAAAGATTTTACGTTTGAAAAATGGAATTAATCAATTCACGATAATGGTGGATTTTTCCAATAGTAATTCTTTGAAAGAAAAATTGAATATTGACGGAGAAATAGTTTATTTAACACACGATAATTATGATAAAGAATTGGGCTTATTAAGATCAAAAAAGGCGAATAGCGAGCTTATTCGGTCATAAATGACATAAATTGGCTGAAATCATGATAGATGATTATTTTAGATATTATGGAAGTGGAAGAAGAAAATATGTTATATATTTAACTGTCGACCGCAAATAGTGAAATTAACTGGGGGAATCGACAATTATATCACCTGTACGTCACCTCAGGGATTTCTGCAAAAACTTTTCTAATTATGATAAAAGACGCAGCAATTTTAGGTAGAGGTCGACAAAATGGTTTCTACAAAGTGTGCTATATCAAGTTTTTAATAGGGACGGATTTGAATAGAACCATAGTGGAATGTAAAGATGCAATAGCTCAGACCTTTTATATAATCCGTACCGATTTGAATAGAACCATAGTGGAATGTAAAGTCCTGTATCTCCGTCGCAGTTATCAACCGCTGGTGATTTGAATAGAACCATAGTGGAATGTAAAGGCATTTGGTCTGGATAAACTGACTAACCAGCCGCAGATTTGAATAGAACCATAGTGGAATGTAAAGCAACAATAGCGCAGATGGAATGTGCGGGGATCCCGATTTGAATAGAACCATAGTGGAATGTAAAGTCAAGGCCGCTTTTAATGCCCATCCTGCATTTTGTAATTTGAATAGAACCATAGTGGAATGTAAAGCCTTTTCCGCAGGCAGTGGCTGATGACATAATGGGCATTTGAATAGAACCATAGTGGAATGTAAAGAACGATGGTGGGACGTATGCAAATAAGCGGTTTAAAATTTGAATAGAACCATAGTGGAATGTAAAGCACGGTAGTAGAAATATACCGGCGGCGGTATCAAAATTTGAATAGAACCATAGTGGAATGTAAAGTGCGTTGCCGGATACGCATGCGTTGCCGGATACCTCATTTGAATAGAACCATAGTGGAATGTAAAGTTGAGTAAGGCTTACGCTTACGAAATTGAAGCAAACGATTTGAATAGAACCATAGTGGAATGTAAAGCAAGGTAACTTATCCGCTTACGGTCTGGCAGGTGATAATTTGAATAGAACCATAGTGGAATGTAAAGAATAATAACATATGACAGTACAGGGAAAGAAACAAATTTGAATAGAACCATAGTGGAATGTAAAGACACTGTATATGTTATGCAAAATAGCAGCGGCATTGGGATTTGAATAGAACCATAGTGGAATGTAAAGATACCTACTTGATGTATAGGGGCGGACTGACACCAAATTTGAATAGAACCATAGTGGAATGTAAAGAACGGATTTCGTCCATGTCCTTATCTGTCGTCAGCAATTTGAATAGAACCATAGTGGAATGTAAAGTACTAATGATGATTTCATTCCTCAGGGTGGTGGCGATTTGAATAGAACCATAGTGGAATGTAAAGAAAGATTATAATGAACGACTAGCATGGTTATATGATTTGAATAGAACCATAGTGGAATGTAAAGGAATCTCTGGAACCGCTGGAATGCAGAGCGCCGGGACGCATTTGAATAGAACCATAGTGAAATGTAAAGAGCAAAATCAAAAGTTAGCATAACTCACCTTCTTTCATTTGAATAGAACCATAGTGGATTAAAATGTCTTTTACAAAAAGATGTAACAGTGCTTACTATACCCGATTTTTATTGTAATCTTTATCATTTGAGCTCCTATACTTTACGTAAAAATCCCCTTCGCAGGATTTTTCTGGCAAAGGGGATTTATATTTCGTAAATTTTCAATGTTTGGTGTTACTCGTAGTGTTTGATCTCCGTGGGAGAGCTTTAAAATAGAGATATTTATAGTTTATGCATCACCAACGTGTTACTTTAAAAAATCCATAATTTAGCAATCAGCATGGGGAGCCAGTTGAACCAGATGGCGATGCCGAGCAGTACCAGAAGTACTCCGGCGGCAATCTGAATTTTTGGCAGCCAGTCATAGAAATTCCGCAACCGGGAGAGATACTGATTCCATACTACCGTCAGGCAAAAGAAGGGCAGGGAAAAACCCAGCGCATATATAAATAACAACAATGCGCCTTTGGCGATAGTGGCGGATTCGCCTGCATAAATCAGAATCGTTGCTAAAATCGGTCCGGTACAGGGCGTCCAGCCCACGGTAAAGGCCATGCCCAGGAGAAAGGCGCCGAAGGGCCCCTGAAATTTGCGGTTCAAAAAAGGTCGGTATTCCCGATTGAGCACGGACGTCCCAAGCAAACCGATCATGAAGAGCCCCATCAGGATGATAAGGAGGGCCCCTGCCTTACGGACGAACGCCTGGTATTCAAAGAGGAACTGCCCCAGAAAAGAAGCGGTAGCCCCCATGAGAATAAACATGGTCGTGAAACCGGATAAAAACGCGGTCACGCTTACATAGGGACGGCGGGATCCCCCGGCTAAAATGGCAGAAAACGTCGGCAGCATGGGCAGCACACACGGGGAAAGAAAGGACAGTAACCCTGCCAGAAAAGCGCCCACTAAAGTAACGTTTTCCATACTTATTTTTCTCCTGCCAGTTTACGCAATACACTATTTAATTCCGCTTCTGTAATGGTACCGGCTTTGCGTAGCCGAATCACGCCCTGTTGGTCGATGACCAACGTGGTAGGGATGGCATTGACTTTGAATTCGCCACCGATCGTACCGCCTTTATCAGAAAGTACGGGGAAAGTGAAGCCGTTGCTGCGGACAAAGTCTTTTACCTTATCGGCAGGTTCATCCAGATTGATCGCATAAAATTGAACCTTCTCCTTTTGCTCCTGGTAAAAACGCTCTAAATCCGGCATTTCAGCCCGGCAGGGCGGACACCATGTCGCCCAGAAGTTCAGTACATACAGGTTTTTATCTTTTGCAACGTTGATAGATACTTCTTTTCCATCCAGGTCTTTTAATTGGAATGCAGGGGCGATTTTGCCGACGGTCACGCCAATCTCAGCGGCTTGTGCCTTTTTTTCACCGGCGTCTTTTTTGTCTGCGGCGCACCCGGTTAATCCCAGACATAAAACCAAAACCAGCGTCAGAATACTCATCAGTTTTTTCATGGTCGTTCTCCTCGTATCACATAATTATAAGCAAAATTCCGCCTTGCTTATATCGAACCATCTACCACTCGTTCGTGGTGCTTATTTCTTTCATACAGATAATTTTTATCCATAGAGTCATCACTGCGGCAGGAAATGAAATATCCTTTTTGATTTTCTCTTGAAATTCATAATGATTATGGATTCTATGAAATTAAGTGTACCATGTTGTAAGCGATAAAATCAAGCTTACAGGGGCGTTGAAACGCTGTAAAGAAGTGAAATAATTTAAAATTCTACGGAGGAACTTTAAATTTTGCCTGGGTGTTCGGAAAGGATTTAAAGGGTTTGTTGTTTAGATGTCGAATACAATACACAAGAATCATAATACAATGAAACTGTAGTCTTGCGTTGTATTTATGATGAAGGTTAGTTTTATTTTTTGCAAATATTGTTTTTTATGAAAGGAGCAAAAACATGAAGGGTTATGCAATGCTGCGAATTGGTGAAACCGGTTGGATTGAAAAAGAAAGACCTGCCTGTGGCCCTAAGGATGCGATTATCCGCCCGTTAGCGATTTCCCCTTGTACTTCTGATGTGCACACTGTTTGGGAAGGCGCTTTGGGTGAGAGACAGAATATGATCCTCGGGCATGAGGCCTGCGGTGTGGTAGATGAAGTAGGTTCCGAGGTAAAAGACTTTAAAGTAGGCGATCGCATTATGGTGGCTGCGATTACGCCTGACTGGGATTCGATTGCCGCGCAGAGCGGCTTTCCGATGCATTCCGGCGGGATGCTCGGCGGCTGGAAGTTCTCTAATTTCAAAGATGGTGTATTTGGCGAATACTTCCATGTAAACGATGCCGATGGCAACCTGACGTTTCTGCCGGACAGCATGTCCGTTGAAGAAGCTTGTATGCTTGCTGATATGGTCCCCACGGGTTTTCATGGCGCAGAATTGGCTGATATTCAGTTTGGCGATACGGTGTTGGTTGTCGGTATCGGTCCCGTTGGCCTGATGGCGGTTGCCGGCGCCAATCTGCGGGGTGCCTCCCGTATTATTGCGGTAGGTTCTCGTCCTAAGACGATGGAAGTGGCTCGCGGTTATGGCGCGACGGACTTCGTTGACTACAAAACTGGTCCGATTGAAGAACAGGTATTGAAACTGACCGACGGCGAAGGGGTGGATAAAGCCATTATTGCCGGCGGTAACGTCAACACGTTTGAGGCGGTGATCAAAGCGTTGAAGCCGGGTGGAAAATTAGGCAATGTAAACTATCTGGGCAGCGGCACTTATATTCAGATCCCGCGTATTGAGTGGGGCGTAGGCATGGGTCATAAACAGATTGTCGGCGGTCTGATGCCCGGCGGCCGCTATCGTCTGGAAAAGCTGGCTCGTTTGATCACGACCGGCAAGCTGGATGTAAAACCCATGATTACCCATCGTTTTGAAGGGTTTGAACATGTGGAAGAAGCCTTGCTGTTAATGAAAGACAAACCGAAAGACCTTATTAAACCGGTTGTAGTTTTGGAAAAATAAGATGATAGCTTGACGAAGGCATGTTGCCGAATTGAGCTGAATTTTAAATTCCAAATGCTTTTAAATTGCAAATTCATTTAAGAAAGAATTCTATAGATCAAGATGCAGATATTACTTATTTCGGGTTTTTTAGGAGCCGGAAAAACTACATTTATTCAGGCGATGGCGAAGGCGACAGGCCGTCACTTCGTCATCGTCGAAAATGAGTTCAGTGAATTCAGCATTGATGGGCCGTTGCTCCGGGCGAAGGGTTCTGATCCTGTCCGGGGTGCGGCTGCGGATCTGGAAGTGCGGGAGTTGTCCGAGGGCTGTATCTGCTGCTCAAGCAAACTGGATTTTTCTTCTACCGTGATTACTATCGCTAATACGCTGAATCCGGATTACTTGTTGGTAGAACCCAGTGGCGTGGCTTTTCCCAGCCGTATCATGCAGAACCTGAAACCTGTGCTCTATGAAAGAATCGGTTTATTGGAGCCAATCACGATTTTGGATGGCTTGCATTACCGTAATGAGAGGCAGGAGTTTCCGGCTTATTTTGAGGATCAGGTATATAGTGCTAAGCACTTGGTAGTCAGCAAGTCGGAAGGTTTTTCCACACAGGATTTTGAGGCGGTGGCAAAAGATTTACAATTGACGGAGGATGTGCATTTCCCCTTGACGCATTACAGTCAGTGGTCTAAAGAAGACTGGCTTTCTTTGCTGACCAAGGCGGGTGAACCGGTGGTTCTTGAGGCTCGTGGCAAAAGTGAAGCCGACGAATCATTAGAAAATATGGGATTTCAGCCTTTCCCCTGTCGGTCGCCGGATCAATTGTTGTATCTTCTGGAAGAGCTTAACTCCGGCAAATATGGTTATATCGTTCGTTCCAAAGGGTATTGTAAAAATGAGGCGTTGTGGTATCGTTTCGACTATGTGGACGGACAATTTCAAATTGGCGGCTGCGAACCGATGGAAGATACGCGGGCTATTGTGATAGGACGAAATTTGAACCGCATAGGGCTTAAGAAACTCTATTTGTTTGAATGAGTACGTTTTGCCTGTGTAGATTTGCGTGGACGTCATTTTCTGCGAAGGGCATTTGCCTATAGTACCAAGGATTTGCAAGACTTTAAACGTGTCAATCAATTTGTCAATGATAGAACCTCGGACTTTTTCAGTTCGAGGTTTTGTTATATTTTTAAATTTTTTTTGTAATTAAGTGAATTTATGGTAAACTTATACCATACTTATATTATAATCGAGGGAAAATTTGTATGAGTTCTTCAGTAGTTTGTATTTTGTTTACGATTGCCGCTTATTTATTAAGTGTGCTTTTTGTCGGTTTTTATTATGCGCGAAAGAACGAATCCGCAACAGATTTTTATTTGGGCGGCAGGCAGCTTGGTCCGTTGGTGACAGCGATGAGCGCGGAAGCTTCGGATATGTCCAGTTATTTGCTGATGGGCCTGCCGGGCCTGGCTTATCTGTCCGGTGTGGCGGATGTGGGCTGGACGGCGATCGGACTGGCGATCGGTACCTATTTAAACTGGTTATTCACGGCGAAACGTTTGCGCATTTACACCCATCTGACCAAATCATTCACGTTGCCTCAGTTTTTCTCCAACCGCTTTCACGATGATAAGCATGTGCTTTCTACCATAGCCGCCGTTATCATTATTATTTTCTTTATTCCGTACACGGCTTCGGGATTTGCGGCCTGTGGCAAACTGTTCCATTCTTTATTTGGCGCGGATTATGTGATGGCGATGGTTCTTTCGGCGATCGTTATTGTAGCATACACGGCAGCCGGGGGATTTTTAGCGGCGTCTATTACAGACTTTATCCAGAGCATTATCATGACCTTTGCTTTATTGTTTGTATTGGTCTATGCAACAAATATGGCAGGAGGAGTAGATACAGTGTTGGCCAATGCACAGGCTCTGCCGGGCTATCTTTCGTTAACGGAAACCTTTAAGGTGGATACGAACTCCGCTTCTCCTTACACGTTGTTTACGATTGCGTCTACGCTGGCCTGGGGACTGGGATACTTCGGCATGCCGCACATTCTGCTTCGTTTTATGGCGATTAATGAAGTGGAAAAACTGGATCTGTCCCGCCGGGTAGCCAGTATCTGGGTCGTGGTGGCCATGGGTGTAGCTGTGGCTATCGGTATTGTAGGGCGGTCTTTAAGCGCATCCGGCCTGGTCAGCACGTTGACTAATGCCAATACGGAGACGATCATCATTCAAATCGCCAATGTGATTTCCGAACATGGTCTTTTGATGGCCTGTGTCGCCGGTCTTGTGTTGTCGGGTATTTTAGCGAGTACGATGTCCACGGCCGATTCACAGCTTTTGGCTGCGTCTTCCAGTGTTTCGGAAAACATCTTGCAGGAAGCGTTAAATATGAACCTGAACATTGATCAGCGTATCCGCGCGGCCCGTTGGACGGTAGTTGCGATTGCGATTTTAGGTATGGTCATTGCCAGAGATCCGGCCAGTTCTGTTTTTAAGATCGTATCCTTTGCCTGGGCCGGATTTGGAGCTTCTTTCGGACCGTTGGTGCTGGCTTCTTTATTCTGGAAGCGGGCGACCTACCGCGGTGCATTGGCAGGTATGGTGACCGGCGGCGCAACGGTATTCATCTGGAAGTTTTTAATCGCTCCGTTGGGCGGTGTGCTCGGTATCTACGAATTACTTCCTGCCTTTTTGCTCAGTCTGCTTGTGTTGGTGGTCGTGAGCCTTTTGGATGAAGCGCCCGGGCAGGAGATCATTGCTGAATTTGAGAAAATGAAACGGAAAAATGGCTAATATAACATTTGTTGCAACAATTGACGGGGGTACCACCAATACGCGTGTGCGTATCTGGAATCGGACTGCCTCCGATTTTCTTTTGGCCGGGGAAGCCGCTGCGGAAGTCGGCGTAAGGAATACTGCAATCGATGGAAACAACCAAAAACTGTTGACTACGGTAGACTGCCTGTTGACGGAAGCGGCGACCGAAGCCGGAATAAAGCCTGAGGATCTATCATTGGTTTTGGCCTCCGGTATGCTGACGTCGGATTTAGGGTTGACAGAAGTGCCTCATATTGCGGCTCCGGCAGGGGTGGACACGCTGGCGGCTGCCATGGTGCCCAGGAAGATAGAAGGTCTGTCACCGGGGGAGATATGGTTTATCCCCGGCATGAAAAATCTGGCGGACGAGGCGATTACCGCGGAAACCATAGTCCATATGGATATGATGCGGGGGGAAGAGACCGAAGCGGTCGGTATGTTGGAGCTATACGCGTCGGCAAGCCTGATGCACGATCCGGTACACCCGGGAAAGGAACGCTCTGAAGCGAATCGGAAATGCGAGGCGGAAGGAGCGGGCGCAATGGGAGCGCGGCCGTCAGCGGAACCTTTGGTCCTGGTTTTACCCGGTTCGCATAATAAGTACATTGCAGTGGATGAAAAAGGAGTTATACGAGGCAGTTTGACTACATTAGCGGGAGAATTGCTCCGTTCCCTGACTTTAGACAGTATTCTGGCCGGTACCGTGGAGCGACGCTTTGTCGAGATGTTTGAGGCGGGAGCTTTTCTGCGGGGTGTTGCCTGGGGACGGTCTATGGGACTGGGGCACGGCGCATTTTTGTGTCGCATTTGCGGTTTGTTTGACGGTTATACGCCGGTACAGGCGCAAAACTATTTACTGGGACTTTTGCTGGCGGATGATGTACGGACCTTGCAACAGGATCCGCTTTTTTCCGGTTGTCAGCAAGCGCGTTTTATTGTGGCAGGGCGCAATGTGCTGCAACAAGCCTATGCTTGTCTGCTGCAAAATGAAGGATATACCGTGGAACTGGTTCCCCGGGAATCGCAGAAGGTGCTTTCCGGTAAAGGGGCACTGGCTTTGGCTCGGCGGCGCGGTCTAATCTGAACGTAGTATAAAAATCCGGCTCTAAGTCAAATGTCAGGCTTGTAGTGCAGAGGAACACATAAAAAAATTCCGCAGCCCTTAGAAAAATGTGCCGACCTCCAATCGTTAGGTTTTTAGGTCTGACTTTTGGGGGTCGGCACAGGGAAAAAGACTTGCGGGATTTTTTTGTTTAAAAGATTAGATATATATAGGGTTAGAGAATATATAAGGTTAGAGGATTTATAGGATATCGATCATTTCTCCGGCCAATGCTTTATTAATGCTGCGTACGGCGCAGAATTTGCCGCACATACTGCAGGTGTCGCTGTGGTCGTCTTCCGGCTTACGGCTTTGGCGGATGGCTTTGGCTGTTTCCGGATCGATGGCTTCCGGCCACTGTGCTTCCCAGTCTAATTTACGGCGGGCCTGAGCCATACGGTCATCCTGTTCCCGTGCGTGGGGAATCCCCTTGGCAATATCTGCGGCATGCGCGGCGATCCGACTGGCGATGATGCCCTGCTTTACGTCTTCTACGTTGGGCAGAGCCAGGTGTTCTGCCGGTGTAACATAACAAAGGAACGCTGCTCCGGCAGCGGCGGCCATAGCTCCGCCGATGGCGGCGGTAATGTGGTCATAGCCCGGGGCGATATCCGTTACCAGGGGCCCTAATACATAAAAAGGCGCTCCTTTGCAAATAGTCTGCTGTACTTTCATATTCGCAGCGATCTGGTCCAGCGGCACATGTCCGGGTCCTTCGACCATGACCTGAACATCCTTATCCCAGGCGCGCTGAGTCAATTCGCCTAACCGTACCAGTTCTTCGATCTGGCATTGATCCGTAGCATCGGCCAGGCAACCGGGGCGGCAGGCATCGCCCAGACTGATGGTTACATCATGTTCCCGGCAGATTTCCAAAATTTCATCGTAATATTGGTAAAAAGGATTTTCTTCTCCGGTCATGGACATCCAGGCGAAAACCAGGCTGCCGCCGCGGCTTACCAGATTCATCATCCGACTGCCGGAACGAATCTGCTCGATGGTTTTACGGGTGATGCCGCAGTGCAGGGTGACAAAATCCACACCGTCCTCCGCATGCAGGCGCACCACATTGATAAAATCCCGGGCGGTCAGGGTATTCAAATCTCTCTGATAATGGATGACGGCATCGTACACCGGTACGGTACCGATCATGGCAGGGCATTCCCGGCAGAGCTTCTGGCGGAAAGGCTGGGTATTGCCGTGGCTGGACAGGTCCATAATGGACTCAGCGCCTAATTTTACGGCGTTCAAAACCTTTTGCATTTCAATATCATAATCTTTGCAGTCTCGGCTGACACCTAAATTTACGTTGATCTTGGTGCGCAGCATGCTGCCGATCCCGTTAGGATCCAGTCCTTTGTGACCGGGATTGGCCGGAATGACGATCTTACCGCAGGCCACATTTTCCCGAATAAATTCAATGGACCGATCTTCTTTTTTGGCAACCAGCTCCATTTCCGGTGTGAGAATGCCCTTGCGGGCTGCTTCCATTTGCGTATGATATAACTTTTCGGCCATGAGATACACTCCTTTGTTCAATATAATCATAGGAACATCATAATAACGAAATCATACTAAGAAACTGAAAATAGCGAAGATAGTACATGAAGATACTATAAAGATAAAAGATAATATATAAAGAAAGATAAAAGGAAAAATATAGAAGAAAAGAAAAAGAACCGGATCAAGACAGATAAAACCGGCTGAATAATAAAAAAGCAGTGTCTGATCAGACACTGCCTGTGCGTATGTTCGGATAGTTTTGACGATCCCTACGTTGGCATTATCCAAATCAGGTGGCGGGTCGAACGCAAGGTTCCTCTCAGCGAAAACGCTCCCCGTGTCAGGTAAGACAGCTGCTGCCGTCCTCATTATTATACTATTTATTTTTCCGGCTGACAAATGGCGCCCACAAAGTTACAGGCGGAACGTTCCAACTCGTTCCAGGCTTTGCGGCTGACTCTGTCGTTATTAACCAGACAACCGCCGATACCCAAACCGTCGGCGCCGGATTTAAGAAAATCCCGGATATTCGTTTCATCTACGCCTCCCACGGCTGCCAGTTTGACCTGAGAAAGGGGCGCTTTGAGCGCCTTAAAATAGGCCGGGCCCAGCAGGGAAGCAGGGAAAACCTTGACCATATCGGCGCCTGCGGCCCAGGCCGCCTGGATTTCCGTCGGCGTAAGAGCGCCGGGAAGAGAGAGCAGCCCCAACTCTTTTGTATGATGGATCACATCCGGGTTCATGTCCGGCGAAATAATATATTCGGCGCCGGCATCGGCGGCTAATTCTACCTGTACCGGTGTAAGAACGGTGCCGGCCCCGATGTGTATCTTGTCGCCCATCTTTTTTCGCAACAGGCGAATGCTTTGCAGGGTATCATCGGAGGCTAAAAGAGACGAGGCGTTAAAAGTCACTTCGATGAAGCGGATACCGCCGCGATACAGCGCATTTGCCACAGGGAGGATATCGACGCTGGTAACGCCCCTGATAATGGAAATGATTTTGTGTTCAGTTAATTCTGCCAACGTGGTATGCATGGACAGGCCTCCGTTTCGTTCTATATTTCTTAGTTTATTTCTTATTATTGTAGCACTTTACTTTCCCATTTAACCAGTGAAGTTTTTGTTAAGCGAAAATTGCATTTAATTTACACTTAATTTAGAAAAATCTATTGAAAAAATTGTTGCAGTCCATCGTATAGTAGGATAAAATAAAGGCGCATCTTTGCGTAAAGATTTAAGCATTTTTAGTTGAAGAGAGACGAGGGAAAACATCACTATGAGCGGTTATTTTGGCGTTGTATCGAAAGAAGATTGCGTGTTCGATCTGTTTTTCGGTACGGACTATCATTCCCATCTGGGAACCCGAAGAGGCGGCATGGCGGTTTATGGAGAAGAAGGGTTCAATCGGGCCATCCACAACATTGAAAATTCTCCTTTCCGCACCAAATTTGACGGCGATATCCATAAAATGAAGGGGAACCTGGGCATCGGCTGTATCTCCGACATGGAAGCGCAGCCTTTGATCGTGCGTTCTCATCATGGAACTTACGCGATCACGTCGGTCAGCAAAATTAATAATGTGGCAGCTCTGGTCAGCATGATCATGAAAAAGAAGAGCACGCATTTTCTGGAAATGAGCGGGGGAACGATTAATTCTACCGAATTAGTAGCCACGCTGATCAACCAGAAGGACAATCTGATCGAGGGCATCCGTTATGCGCAGGAAATGGTGGAAGGGTCACTGTCTTTAATGCTTATGACGCCGCAGGGGATCTATGTGGCCCGTGATAAAGTCGGCCGCACGCCCATGATCATCGGCAAGAAAGAAGATGGCTTCTGCGCTACCTTTGAATCTTCTGCTTATCTGAATTTAGGTTATGAAGACTATAAAGAACTGGGCCCCGGCGAAATTGACATTATGACTCCGGAGGGCGTGCAGGTATTGGCCGCCCCGGGTAAAAAAATGCGTGTCTGCGCATTCTTGTGGGTGTATTACGGTTATCCTTCTTCCGTCTATGAAGGGGTCTCTGTAGAACGGATGCGGTATAACTGCGGTAAATACATGGCGCAACGGGATGCTTTTCCGGCAGACGCGGCGGATATTGTGGCCGGTGTCCCCGATTCCGGTATCGCTCATGCGGTAGGTTATGCCAATGAAAGCCGTATTCCCTTTTCCCGTCCTCTGATTAAATATACGCCGACCTGGCCGCGTTCATTCATGCCTACCATTCAGAGCAAGCGTGATCTGATCGCAAAAATGAAATTGATCCCGGTGCATGAACTGATTGATAATAAACGTATTATTCTGATCGACGATTCCATTGTGCGGGGCACGCAGCTGCGGGAGACTACCGAATTTCTGTTTAAGACCGGCGCCAAAGAAGTGCATGCCCGTCCGGCCTGCCCACCGATTACTTTTGGCTGTAAATTTTTGAATTTCTCCCGTTCCAATTCGGAAATGGAACTGATCGCCCGTCAGATTGTGGCGAAAGAAGAGGGCGACGAGGTTGCCAGGGAGATCCTGGAGGATTATTGTAATCCTGATTCTGACCGGTATCGTGCGATGGTGGACGGCATCTGTAAAAAGATGGGATTTACCAGTCTGCGGTTTAACCGCCTGGACGATATGCTCAAAGCCGTAGGGATTGACCCGGGTACCATGTGTACCTATTGCTGGAACGGACAAGACTGATTTGCTTGCTGTATGTAAAAATCTTTAAGCCGCAGGTTATTGCCTGCGGCTTTTTTTCTTCTACTTTACCCAGATTGTTTTTTACTTTAATTTACTTTGCCTTCTCTTGCTTGCCGTACCAATCTTCTTTTGTTTGCCGGACTTATCTTATCCTGTCCTGGCTTATTTTCCCTGCAGTGCTTTTCTTCTCTGCCGTCGGATACGGTTGATATGCCTTTCAAAATGTCCTCCATTAATGAATTCTGCCAGTACCAGCTGCTCAAAGACCGGTACGGTACAGGAATAAAAACCGATTTTTTCCTGATACGCAGCCAGCAGAGTTTCTGGCAGAACAAGATAGGCCGCCCGAATGGCAGGCGCGATGGTTTTGGAAAAACTGTTCATGTAGATGATTTGCTTCTGAGGAGCCAGGGAGAAAAGAGTGTCTTCCGGTTTAGACAGGAGCGTGAATTCAGAGTCAAAATCATCTTCGATAATGAAGCCATGACGTTTTTGGGCCCAGCGGATGTATTCGGCCCTTTTGGAAGCGGTTGCCGTAATCTCTGAGGGGTAACTGTTAAAGGGCGTTACATGCAGCACTTCGGCTGCGGTACGCTCCAGTTCCGCAGTTTTAATGCCGTCTGTCCCCATGGTAAGAAGGTCGGTTTTGGCCTGATTGGCTTCATAGACCTTTTGTATTTTATCGTAAGAGGGGTTTTCCAACGCATAGATCCGGTGGCGCCCTAATACCTGTATGTTCATGCTGTACAAATATTCCGCACCGGAGCCGACGAGGATCTGTTCAGGAGAGACACTGATTTTCCGGCTTCTTTCCAGATAAGCGGCAAGGGCGTGGCGCAGTTCTTCGCAGCCATGGTTGGGGGAAGGGCTGAGGATCCGTTTGCCGTAAAATGACAACACGGAACGCATGGTTTTGGCAAAGGCCGAAAATGGAAAAAGCTCTTTTTCCATTTGTTCTCTGCGCTCTGTTTCCGGGCTGCTTGCCGCCGTAATCTTTTGCCAGCCGGGAGCGTTTCCCACCGGATAAGAGTCATTGGCGTTATAAATTACGTAATAGCCGCTGCGTTCGCGGGATTCTATATAGCCTTCTTCTGCCAATAAAGCATAGGCATGTTCCACGGTGATCACACTGCAGCCGTTTTTTTCCGCTAACTGACGTTTGGAAGGAAGTTTGCTTCCGTAACTGTAAATGCCTTGCGCAATGCTTTCCCTGATAAAGGTGTAGAGTTTCATATAAGCAGTGGCCATGATTTGATCCTTTTTATCTGGTTATATTTTTTTAAACAGTTTTGGTAATTTTTCTATATTCAATTTTATAT
>CDYI01035975.1_pt1 | contig 15649 bp, 6 predicted proteins | sample 557711 | NCBI WGS metagenome assembly CDYI01 (sample SAMEA3182054, study PRJEB8094) | gut metagenome | biome: human; feature: gut; material: Stool; isolation source: human stools | place: Canada | collected 2012-11-13 | reverse complement strand
TGCTCGGGGGGGGGGGGTGCAGCGAGGATGAAACGGAGCCGGCTATCGGCTCGAAAGGCGTCAGCAGCGAAGTCTTCGTCTCCAGCGACGCAGGCTCCCGCACCATCAAGGTAGAGACCTCCGGACCGTGGCAGGCGCGGCTCACGCCCGAGACCAGACTCTGGGTCTCGGTCGACGGCGCCGACAGCGGCGAAACGGGCGGCTCGCTCAACCTCAATTACCGGACCAACAACTCGCTTCCCCGCAAGGGAACCATCCTCGTCTCATCGGCCCGCCAGCAGGTCGTCGACACGATTTACCTGATGCAGTACGGCACGACGCCACTCCTGGAGTTCAAGTACATCGGAAAACAATATTCGTCCGTTAGCACGATCGACTCCGTTGCGATCGACACCAACATTCCGCTGTCCAAAAAAATCTACTGGACGGTCGTTTACGACGAGAATTCCGCTGCCGAACCGTGGGCCGACAGCGTCAGCTACGCCCAGGATTTCAAATATTTCCGGTTCCGGATCGCCGACAACAAGAAATTCGAGCCCCGCGCGGCACGGTTTCGTCTGCGATTCCGGGATGACTGGGGCGAAGATCACACAACCTATTTCACAGCCTATCAGGGTATCCCGGGCGGTACGGCGGAGACCCGCGAGATGACCTTCGAGGAGCTGCGCGGGCTGATCGCGGAGGCGGAAGGCGAGATCACCCTCGATCAGGACATCGCCGTAAGCGGCACGGTCATCAGCGACTGGGCCTCGCCCAACATGGCCGGAAGCCCCATGCCCAAGGCCGCGGAGAAACCCGACCTGGGCATCAACGACTGCACGGCCTACATGCAGAACGCCGACGCCTCGCTGGGTCTCGCTCTGGTCACGACCGACGCCCAGCAGAACAACCTGCAACGATATGACAAACTCAAACTCTGGTGCAAGGGCCTCACGCTGACCAAGCGGAGCAACCCCGAACGCTACACGCTCAGCGGCGTGACGCAGGACCACATCGTCACCAAAGAGGCCGGGACGGCCGAAGAGCTGCCCGCGAAGCGACGCTTCATCGACCAGCTGACCGACGCCGACATCTACACCCAGGTGACGCTCAAACGCTGCCAGATGGCCGTGCGCACCGGACGTTTCATCCCCGTGCACATCAACTACACCAACAGTTTCAACAACTACTACCCCGCGGCCGTACTCGACCGTCACGGCGACATGATCTACCTGATGACCAACCACGGCTGCGACTGGCGTTTCAAGGAGATGCCCGACGGCGAGGGAACGATCACAGGCATCATCGTACACGAGCCTTACACCTTCTTCGAGCGGGGCGGCGACATCGGCCGTTACCAGATCCGCAACGTGACGCGCGAGGACATCGCGCTGGACGAGTCGGCCGACAACGTCTTCTCGGCCGTGGCCGTGGAGTGGAGTCCCGACGGCAGCAAGGACCCCCGCGCCTACGCATTCCCGCAGTATCCGCATCCGGCAACCGACAGCGGTCAGGCGCATTGCGTGGCCGCAACGACGGGTTCGGGACTCTCGTTTATGAGCACCTACGCCTGGCTGGCCGTCGGCAGCGCCTACCGGGCCGCCGAAAACGGGCTGACCATCAACAACGCCTCGTGGGGCCACAAACAGCTGTGGGACACGGCGAAGAACACGGGGAACTCCCTGATCTTCGAGTTCTCGACGCAGGGCGTCAGCTCCACGCAATGCTCCTTCGTCTTCACCTGCCGCTACCACTCGGCACAGGGCGGACTGCGCTACTGGACGGCGGAATATTCGCTCGACGGCGACAACTGGAAGAAGCTCACCGATTTCACGGTTCCCGACAACGGCAACTGGGGCAACATGCAACTCGAGCAGCTTTCGGGCGACAAGAACGTGTGGATGCAGGTTCCCACCGAGATTCTGGGACAGAGCGTGGCATGGATCCGCCTGCGCCCCGTGCAGAACAAGATCGGCACGGCGACGACCTACGACACCGCGACCATCGCATCCAACGGACAGGTAGCCAACGTATTCACCGTCTCCTACGCAGCCCTGCGTTACAACAAATAAACCAGCGAACGACATGAAAACATACGACACGATACAGATGCTGCGCCGGCTGGCTTTCGGGGCGACGCTGCTCACGGCCACGGCCCTGCTGCCCGCCTGCGACGACGATCCCGCCGCACCGGACGAGGAACTGACGACCGATCCGGGAACGAGCGTCCAGCCCGAAACCCTGCGTTTCATCAGTTACAATATTCTCGAGGGCATGAAGCTCGACAAAGCCCAGAACTTCGACAACTTCGTCGACTGGGTGAAGGAGAAGGACCCCGACTTCATGGCCCTCTGCGAGTGCAACGCATTCACCGAGGAGTCGCTCACGGCCCTTGCCGGCCGCTACGGGCACCCCTACGCCATACTCTGCAAGGAGAGCGGATTTCCGGTGGGGCTGACGTCGAAATACCCCATCGAACTGCGCAACCGCCTGCTCGAAGACGTTCCCCTCTGGCACGGAGCCATCCACACCCGCATCAAGGACATCAACGTCGTGGTGCTGCACCTCTATCCCTTCGGAACCTATCCCAACGGGCAGGGCGCAGCCGGGACGGGCAACACCTACCGCGACCGGGAGATCAACTGCATCCTCGACAGCACCATCCGCCGCTATCCGGTGGAACCGCTGTGGCTGATGGCGGGCGACTTCAACTCCTATTCGCCCAAGGATGCCGACGCGATGCCCGCGAACACCTATTTCGAGACGCATTCGATCGTACTCAAGAGCGGCTACTGCGACGCCCTGCGCGACCGCCACAGCCAGTTCTTCCACACCGTTCCCACCCCCTACAACGGCGAATCGACGGCGGATCAACGGCGGATCGACTTCATCTACGCCTCGCAGGCCGTGATGCGTGAAATAACCGACTCGCGCATCATCTACGACGAATTTACCGCCACGCATTCGGACCACTACCCGGTGATGATCGAATTCCGCCACTACCCCTCCGGGAAGCAAGCATCAGGAGTTGCACTTAAATAAAAATTCGCATGAAACAATATATCATATTACTGATCCTGCTGGTTTCGGGAGCGCTGACGGCAGCGCCTGCCTTCGCGCAGAAAAGCGGAACCAAACATACCGTAACGGGCAAGGTTACGGACCAGAGCGGCGAGCCGCTGATCGGCGCGACCGTACTGGTGACGGGCACGACGAACGGCGCCAGCACCAACGCCACGGGCGATTATTCGATCCAGGTTCCCGAAGGCGCTTCGCTGACCTTCCAGTACATCGGCTATGAAGCCAAAACCGAAAAGGTCGGCGCGCGCACGAAGGTCGACGTGAAACTCGAACAGAGCAAGCAGACCATCGACGAAGTGGTCGTGATCGGCTACGGCACGGTGAAGAAAACCGACCTGACGGGTTCGGTGGCCAACGTCAAGATGAGCGACATCAAGGACGTGCCGGTGGTTTCGGTCGACCAGGCCCTCCAGGGCCGCATCGCCGGCGCCGACATCATGGCCACGACCGGAGAGCCGGGCGCCACGACCTCGATCCGTATCCGCGGCACGCGCTCGATCTCGGCATCGAACGAACCGCTGATCATCGTCGACGGCGTCATCGACGGCATTCACGACCTGAACGACATCAACTCCGCGGACATCGAGTCGATCTCGGTGCTGAAGGACGCCTCGTCGACGGCCATCTACGGCGCGCGCGGCTCGAACGGCGTGATCGTGATCACGACCAAGAAGGGCCGCGGCATGGACGGACGACCCAACATCACCTTCAAGACCGACCTGGGATTTTCGCAGCTCCCGCGTCAGCTCGACATCATGGACGCCACGGAGTTCGCCCGCTACCGCAACGACTACGCCTATTTCTTCTCAAGCGCCGACGGCAACGATAAAATCGAACCCGACTCGCCGATGTCGAAATACCCCTTCCCCAACCCCGAGGCCAAAGGCGTCGGCACGAACTGGATCGACACCATCACGCGCACGGCGCTCTATCAGAATTACGACCTTTCGATTTCGGGAGCCTCCGCGAAAAGCTCCTACTACGCCTCGGCCGGATTCAACGAAACGCAGGGAATCATCGACAACAGCGGGCTGAAACGTTACTCGGCGCGCCTGAAGGTCGACCACGAGTTCGCCAAATGGCTCAAGGCCGGACTGAACCTGAGCTACACCTACCGCGATCAGGACGAAAACCTGGCCACCATCGGCGGAACCAACTGGTGGAACGCCGCCGTGTTCCTCAGCCCGTTCCTCTCCCCCACATCCGACATGAACGACCTGTGGTACTCGGGACAGAAATTCAACAACCCGCGCATCATGCTCGACCACTGCCTCAAGAACGCCCGGCGCATTTCGCTCAACAACAGCGCATTCGTCGAAGTGACCCCCGTCAAGGGGCTGAAGCTGCGCAGCCAGTTCACCTACTACTCCTACCAGCGCCACGGACGCTACTACGAGCCGGGATACCTGCCTGCCAAGAAGGAGAACGAAGGCGGTTACGCCAGCCGCGACGAGTACGACGACACGAGTTTCTCAAGCGAAAATACGGTCTACTACGAATTGCGCCCCAAGAGCGGCCACAATTTCGACGTGCTGGGCGGATACACCGCGCAGATCAAGTACGACAACAACCTGAGCATCACCGGGCGCGGCTACACGCTCGACGAACTCACCTGGAACAACATGGCCGCGGTTCCCGACAAGCAGAACACCTCGATCAGCACCAACCACACGGACTGGACCAAGATGTCGGTGTTCGGACGTCTGAACTACAACTACAAGGAGCGTTACTACGTTACGTTCACGGCCCGTTACGACGGCGCCTCGAACTTCGCCGCCAACAAGAAATGGGGATTCTTCCCCTCGGCGGCCCTCCGCTGGAACATCGCCAACGAGAAGTTCCTGCAAAAAGCCAAGTGGATCGACGAACTGGCCCTGCGCGCCAGCCTCGGACGCACCGGCAACGACGCCATCTCGGCCTACCGTTCGCTGGCGGCCGTCGGCAACTCGACGAGCGGCTACCTGATGGGAGGCACGCAGCAGCTGGCGGTCTACACGTCGCGTCTGGCATCACCCGACCTGACGTGGGAAACCTCCGACCAGTATACTCTCGGAGCCGACATCTCGCTGTTCGACGGACGGCTCAACGTCACGGCCGACGCCTATCTGATCAAGACCCGCGACCTGCTGCTGACCGTACAGGTAGCCTCGCAGACGGGTTACACCAACTACTTCGCCAACGCCGGACGCACCACCAACAAGGGGTGGGAACTCACCGTCGAAAGCCGCAACATCGTCCGTCCGAAATTCCAGTGGTCGACGACCCTCACCCTGTCGCGCAACAGGCAGATGGTGGACGACATCGCCTCGGAAGACTTCGTGACAGCCTACTCGTCGCCGTCGTCGTCGGGAACCACCTACATGATGTACGGCTACAAGAAGGGCTACACGCTCAACGCCCTCTGGGGATTCCGCTACGGCGGCGTATGGCACAACCAGGAAGAGGTCGAGCGCAACAAGATCACCAAGGCCTACGCCTCGGCCAGCGGCAACACCTTCAAGCCCGGATACGCCCGCTATCAGGACATCAACCACGACGGAGCGCTGAACAGCGACGACCTGGTCTACCTCGGATCGGCCGACCCGGACCTCTACGGCGGTATCCAGAACACGTTCAACATCCATAACTTCACATTCAGCTTCTTCTTCAACTACTCGATCGGCGGCAAGATCTACAACGTCGCCGAACTCTGGATGGGCAACGGTTCGCCCTATACCAACCAATACAAGTACATGCAGAACTCCTGGCATCCGGTCCGCAACCCGAATTCGAACCTGCCGATGGCCGGCAGCTACGACGCCCTGCCCAGCGACCGGCTGGTGCACGACGCAAGCTACCTGCGGCTGAAGAACATCTCCGCGAGCTACACGTTCGACATGCGCAAGGTCACCAAAAACCGCCTGCGCGACATCCGCGTAAGCGTCAGCGGCGAGAACCTCTACCTGTGGAAGAAATACAACGGATTCGACCCGGACGTTTCGACATCGAGTTCCAACTCGGCCCTGCGGCGCGTCGACATCGGCGCCTATCCCAAGCCCCGGACCATTATTTTCAGCCTCCAGATCAGATACTAACAGCCAAGACCATGAAATCATACAGTTTCCTGAAAAAATACCTGCTGGCAGCCACGGCAACCGCCGCCCTGCTGTTCAGCGCGTGCGACCTGGACGAACACCCCACGTCGTTCGTAGGACCCAAGGAGTACTACAAGACCCGGGCGCAATGCCTGGCGGGCCTGAACGCCTGCTACATACCGATCAACAGCATCTACGACTACTGTTTCCTGATTATGACCGAAGGCGTCACCGACCTGATGTACATCGCTTCGGGAACCAAGGACGCCCAGCTCGACATATCCCCCGCGAAGCCGCTCAACGGCCAGAAGATATGGACCCAGTGCTACAAGGGCGTCATGTACTGCAACTCGACCATCGCCGCCATCGAACGTTCGCCCCTGAACGACATCAAGGAGTCTTCGGAAGCCGACAAGCTGCCGCTGCTGGCCGAAGGCGTGGTCATCCGCTCGTTCTACTACTGGCTGCTGACCTGCATCTTCGGCGACGTGCCCTTCTACACCAAGGAGGTCGCCGACCAACAGGTGATGCAGGAGATCGCCCACATGGGCCGCATGTCGGCGAAGGAGACCCGCGACTACCTGATCGACGAATTGCAGCGTTACGTGCCCTCGATGGACCAGGTGCGTTCGTCGGAGGTCGCGGACAACCGCATGGGCGCCGCGATGGGCTGGATGATGATTGCCAAGCTCGCGCAGTGGAACCACCGCTGGGACGACGCCCTCGAGGCGCTCGGCGAACTGGAGAAAATCTACGGCGACCTGCAACAGTATCCGCTCGAAGACATCATGTTCCGCAACAAGAACACCCCGGAGTCGATCTTCGAGGTGCAGCGCACCTACACGCCCGGCGGACTGTCCGTCACGACCAACGTGGCAGCCATCACCACTCCGTACCACAACGGCAAGGGCATCTACGACGGCGTGGAGATTCCCGAAATGGGCACGGGCATGACCACCTGGACCTCCATGCGCCCCAACAGCTACTTCTGCGACGGTCTCCAGACCAAAAAAAGCAACGACAAGCGCAAAACGCTGAACATGGCGTGGGAATACGACGGCAAGCCCTTCTCGGGCGTGGGAACCCGTCCGTGGCTCGGCCCGAAATTCTGGTGTCCGGGGATGCAGAACACCGCCGACTTCTCCAACCAGAAGGTATTCCGCTATGCCGACGCCATCCTGATGATGGCGGAGTGCTACGCCGAGACGGAGGACTCCGACGAGGCCGTCCGCTACCTGAACATGGTCCGGGAACGCGCCGGAACCACCGCCTACGTCTTCAAGAACAAAGATGCGCTTCTGGAGGAGATCCAGAAGGAGCGCGGACGCGAACTGCTGGGCGAATTCCAGCGCAAGTTCGACCTGGTACGCTGGGGAATCTGGTATCGGATGACCTACGAATACACCAACTACCCGACGCTCAAGGACAACATGCTCCCCTGCCACGAATACTACCCGATCCCCGACAAGGAGGTCGTCTATTCGGGCGGCGCACTCGACAACAAGGCCTATAACGAATACGGCATGTAAGGCCGACGGAACGAACAAAAAAACACAACGATGAAAAATAACCTTACAGACTGCATCTACAAAGCGTGGCGCACGGGCATCCTGCCCCTCGTCACGGCGCTGCTCCTGCTGACCGGATGCGAAATGGATTCGGACATGGACCTGCCGCTGAATGTGGATTCCAACAAATACACGCTGACTTCGGACGCCGGGTCCACCCAGGTGCGGATCTATTCCACCGGCGAATGGTCGGTCCGTCTGTCGGAAGACGTGGAATGGGCCTCCATCAACCGCCTGAACGGCTCGGGAAACACCCCCGTACTGTTCAAATACGGCGCCAACTACGGCGTGCCGCGCGCCGTGGACATCATCTTCACCCGCGGCGGACTCGAACAGGCGGTACGCATGACGCAGGAGGGCGAAGACCCCATCCTGTCGTTGGAGGAGAGCCGCATCGAGATTTTCAGCAACCCCTGGGACCTCCGCATCGGGCTTGACAACAACCTCCGGGAGGATTACAAACAGATCCGGGACACCATCGTCTATTCGGTGATTCCCGACGAGGACGACGACGAAACGCCCGAGCCGGACGAGGAGTGGATCGAAAACCTGACCGTCGGAACCGACGCCGTCACGTTCAGCACCCTGAAGAACAACTCGCCGCGCAAACGGCAGGCCGCGATCACGCTGACCTATATCGACGCCAAGGAGAAGAAACACGCCGTCACGCTGACCGTCACGCAGGCGACCGAAGAGGCCTGCATGACCTTCACGCCCTACCGCGCCAAGACCACGCGCAAGGCCACGACCATCAAGGCCGAGCTGAAGCACAACCTGGGCAGCCTGCTCGGCAAGGTGGTCTGCACGCCGACCTACGAAGGCGCGTCGGCCGACTGGATCGAGAACATCACGCTCGAAGACAAAGTGCTGTCGTTCGACGTGAAGGAGAACGACTCGGAAGGCCCGCGCAGCGCGTCGATCGCCTTCTCGCTGCCGGGAACGGCCGGAGAGCTTACGCCCGCGGCGCCGTTCGTCGTCGAACAGACCTACGAAGCCGACTACCGCACGCTGATCAAGGGCGAGAGCGGACAGGTCGTGATCAACAATCCCGAAGCCAGCTTCGAGGGCATCGTGATCAGCGACAAGGACAACGCCAACGTGGAGACGACGCCCAACACGGAACGCAACGCCACCGACTACACGGTGAACGCCAAGACGGCCTACGTGCAGATGCTCGACGGCAGCTACGGATACCGCCTGCAATTCGACGCGGCGGACGACAACACGCTGAAACGCTACTCGCAGGTGAAAATCTCGCTCAACGGCGTGACCCTCACCAAGGAGGCCGATCCCGAACGCTACACGCTCAGCGGACTGACGGCGGCCAACATCGTCAGCCAGACGCCCGGAACGGCCAGCGACCTCATCCGCAAGGAGAAGTCGATCGGCCAGCTCACCGACGAGGACATTTACACCTACGTCTCGCTCCGGGAGGTGGAATTCGCCCTGCCCGACGGCAGCTACACCAACGTCAACGAAGGCTATTTCGGAACGGCCAACCACACCAGCTGCGTGCCCCGAACGCTCTGTGACAAGGACGGCGGCGCGATCTCGATGCTGGTCAACAACAAGACTCCCTGGCGGCGCGACGGCAGCGGCATGCCCAAAGGCAAGGGCACGTTGAGCGGCGTCATCGTCCACGACCTCCAGCCCCGCTACGGCTACACCAACGAGGGGTACATCGGCCGTTACTCGGTCCGCGTGCTCGAAAAGGAGGAGATCGACCTCGCCGCTTCGGAATCGAGCTCCAACCGCCAGACGCTCGTGGAGTGGAACTGGAACAACGCCGAGGTCAGGACCAACGCCGACGGAACGATCGCCCCGGATAGGGGCAACGGCTCGCTCTGGTGCACCGACCCCGCAGCCAAATACCTCCTGGACAACGAGTACAACGGACTCACGACCAGCGCCGGGCTGAACAGCAAGAACGCCCTGAAATTCGAGAACACCTACTGGTGGGACTTCGCCGAAAACACGGGCTACGCCGTGGCGCTGAAATTCTCGACCGAGGGCGCCGGCGCGAACCTCTCGCTCAACTTCACCAACTCGCAGGGCAACGCCGGCGGCACGAGCATCTACGGCCCCGTCTACTGGCAGGTGGAGTACTCGACCGACGGGGTGAACTTCACCGTGCTGCCCGAATCGGGCTTCTGCTGCCGGCCGTTCGTCTATTGGCAGGGAGCAGGCGGCAAAGACCTCTCCTACTGCGCCGTCCCGGGCTACGCCGACCGCGTGTTCATCCTGCCGGACGCCCTGCGCAACCGCCCGGAGGTCACGCTGCTGATCAAGGCCCGGAGCACGCAGTGCATCGCCTCGAACACCGCCACGGTGGACCAGGGAGACACGGGCACGATCACATCCGACATGGCGGCCAACAAGCGTTCGCCGATGCGTTTCGGAACCATAGCCGTAAAGAGTAACAAATAAACCGCTCAGGCGGGGAGGGCGCGTCCCTCCCCCGCCGATGCGCGAAACCAAATTCAGACCACGATGAAACAGATAAAATCATTGTACCGAAGGCTGCTGCTCCCGCTGCTGGGCGGGCTGGCGCTCACGGCCTGCGAAAAAGACAACGGCGAAGAGACCCGCATCTCCGAGTTCGGCCCCTACAAGAAAGAGATCATAGCCCCCTGGAAAGGCGGCACGGGGAGCATTCCGGTCCTCGCCAACCAACCCTACGACATCGAACTGATCAATCCCGACAACGGATGGCTCACGCTCGACACAGAGGGCCGCGGAACGCATTTCACGGGCGACGACTATTTCAAATTCCAGGCCACGACCAACGACGGCTTCCCCCGCATGGAGGGCATCCGCCTCTGGACCCACAACCGCGCGGATACCGTATACATCAAACAGGAGGGCTTCATCACCCCGAAACTGGACTTCTCGACCCGCAGCATCATGGTGCTCGGCGACGGCGGACAGGCGACGGCGCAGCTCTCCACCAACCTCGAACTGGAGGACCTCCGGCAGTCGATCGTCTACACGAGCGCCGACGAGGGCGGATGGATTTCGGACCTCGACATCAGCAACGGGTTCCTGATTCTCCAGACCGACCCCAACGCCGACCCCGAAGCCCTGCGCAACGCCCGCATCACCCTCAGCTACCGCGACGGGTGGAACCGGACCATCTCCTCGACGGTCTACCTCACGCAGGCCAACGCCAAGAACGAGTTCGGGCACGAAATCTCGTTCAGCGAGGTGCGCGACCTGGTGGGCATCGTCAACAAGGACGTCTACATCGAGGGACGCATCATCAGCGACATCGGCAACGGCAACAACGGCGAGAACATGATGACGGGACAGACCTCGATCGACTACACCGAGACCTACCGCACGGCCTACATCCAGAGCCTCGACGGTTCGCAGGGCTTTATGATCAAGACCGTGACCGAAGACGACAACATCTTCGAACGTTACAGCAAGGTCCGCATCCTGCTCAAGGGCGTCACGGTCGAAGCGGAGTCGAACCCCGAACGCTACATTCTCAAGAAAGTCACCTCGGCGATGGTCATGTCCTCGGTGTCAGGCTCGGCGGCCGACATTCCGCAGAAGGTGAAGCGCTACAACGAGCTGACCGACATGGACGTATACACCTGGGTAACGCTGGCCGACTGCGAACTTCCCGTACGCAAAGGCAGCCTGACGCCGATCAACGAAGGCTATGCACGCAGCACCAATGCCAACCGCGAAACGAAATACCCGATGCTGGTGCGCGACAAGAACGGCGACAGCTTCTACATGCTGACCAACACCACCTGCAAATACCGCCGCGACGGCAGCATGCTGCCCTACGGTTCGGGGAACATCTCGGGCGTACTGGTTCACGAGACCCACGACCGCTTCGTCTGGATGGGATCGAAGGACATGGGCGACATCGGCCGCTACCAGATCCGCCACCTCACCCGCGAAGACATCGCGCTGGAGAAGGATTTCGAGAACAGCTTCTCGGCCCTCCTGACCGAATACCGCTACGGCAAGCTCGAAAGCCACATCTTCCGCCCCACGACCGGCGACAACGGCTACCTGACCTTCACCCATCCCGACGAGAAATCGGGCGACGCAGGCTGGGGCGTGAGCGACCCGAGCTACCTTGGCCCCATCGGCAACGAATCCAACCCCGACAAAGAGAAACCCTGGGGCGGCACCAATAAAGGCAACGTCAACGGAAACGGCGTCGTCGAAAACGGCAAACAAATGTGTTCTGACCCCGGAACCAACAACGACGGCAAGGGAAACCTGACGAGCGCGGAATTCTCGGCCTGGACCAACAAGTGCCAGTGGTGGAACACCGAAACCGACCGCAGCGAAGCGTGGCTGCTCCACTTCTCGACGCAGGGCATCTCGACCGATGTGCTCTCGATGCAGGTAGCCATGCAGAACCGCAGCATCGGAGGCCCCCGCTACATCAGGGTCGACTGGTCGGAGCACGGCGACAACAACCGCGACGACTGGAACCCGATCACCGAATTCCAGGTCCCCGACATCGTGAACTGGAACTACACCCTCTACTGGCAGTGCGCCGGCTACAAGTACATCAACGTACCTCTGCCGCTCGAACTGCTCGGCAAGGACGACGTATGCATCCGCTTCTCGGCCGCGAACAAGAAAGCCGGCGGCAAGGAAGACGGCGAGTTCGACGACCAGATCATCACCACCGGAGAGATCGCCTTCTCCTACATCGGCGTACGTTACAACAAATAACCCTATCCGGAAGCACCCCGCCTGCAAAGGTTTTGCAGGCGGGGCTTCCCTAACCGCTCAACCAGAATCCAAACCGTGAAACACCTTCTATTCCTGATTTTCGCCGTCCAGGCCTGTCTGCCGGGATTCGCAGCCTGCGACGGACGCGTCCGCATCGTACCCCGCCCCGCCGAGGTCGAAGAACTGCCAGGATCGTTCCGGCTGACGTCCCGAACGCCCGTCGTCATCACGGACGAACAGCTGCGCACGCCCGCGGAGATTTTCGCCCGCGCCGTCGGCAAGCTCACCGGAACCGAACCCACCGTCACCGCCGCATCCGAAAAACATGCCGTGACGCTGCAACTGCAACCGGGCTACGAAGCCGAAGAGTACCTTCTGGAAGTCGGCAGACAGCGCATAACGGTCACGGCATCGACGCCCCAGGCGGTGCTGCACGGGCTTCGCAGCCTCCAGCAGCTGGTCGCCGGAGGAGAGATTCCCGCCTGCGTCGTCCGCGACAAGCCCACGTTCGCCTACCGCGGGGCGATGCTCGACGTCTGCCGCCATTTCTTCCCGGTCGAGGACGTGAAGACCTACATCGACATCCTCTCGCTGCACAAGATCAACAAATTCCACTGGCATCTGACCGACGATCAGGGCTGGCGGATCGAGATCAAAAAATATCCGCTGCTCACCCAGATCGGATCCCGGCGTGCGGAAACGCTCGTCGGACGCTACGACAAGAACAAAGAGGGCGTTTACGACGGCAAACCCTACGGCGGGTTCTACACGCAGGAGGAGATCCGCGAGATCGTCAGCTACGCCGCAGAGCGCCATATCGAGGTGATTCCCGAAATCGAGATGCCCGGGCACGGGCTGGCGGCGCTGACCGCCTATCCGTGGCTCGGCTGCACGGGAGGTCCCTATGCCGTATGGACCCATTGGGGCATCAGCGACGACGTTTACTGCGCGGGCAAGGAGACGACGTTCGAATTCATCGAGAAAGTGCTCACGGAGGTGCTCGCGCTGTTCCCCTCGAAGCTCATCCACATCGGCGGCGACGAGTGTCCCAAAGGACGCTGGAAGGCGTGCCCCCTCTGCCAGCAGCGCATCCGCGAGGAGGGGCTCAAGGACGAATACCAGTTGCAGAGCTACTTCATCCACCGCATCGAACGCTGGATGCACGCCCACGGCCGGGAGATCATCGGTTGGGACGAAATCCTCCAGGGCGGCATTTCGAAAACCGCGAACATCATGTCGTGGAACGGAAGCGACCCCGGAATCAAGGCCGCACAGCGGGGAAACCCGGTGATTATGACGCCGAAATGGTACTGTTACTTCGATTACAGCCAGACCTCCGACCCGGAGCGTTACGAACCGCTGGGCAACACCCGCTACGTCTCGGTGCGGCAGGCTTACCGCCTCGACCCCTGCGACCGGCTCACGCTGCCCGACCAGAAACGGATCAGGGGCGTGCAGTGCAACCTCTGGACGGAGTACATCGCGGACATCCGCCACGCACAGCACATGGTCCTGCCGCGCATGGCGGCTCTCGCCGAGACGGGCTGGGCCAACGACCGCAAGGATTACAACGATTTCGTGCGCCGGATTCCGGCGCTGGTCGCCGTCTACAAGGCCGAAGGCTATAACTACGCCCCCTATCTGTTCGAGGGCATCGAATGACGCGCCGGCAGCGCTTCCGAAGCCGAACACCCCGCAGGTCCTGTGACCTGCGGGGTGTTTTTCCATGCGCCGCCCGCCCAAAGCCCCGGCCACGCCCCGGACGCAGCCATGGGAACGTCGGCACGTGAAAGCATCCCGGCCGAAAGCGGCTATTTCTCCGACACGTAAAACCACCGGCCCGTATCGAACTCGGCCCGGACCTTCCGGTTTTCCCAGTGGACGGAAAATACGAACAGGTAGTCCCGACGCCCTCCGGCGGTTTCGATCGGCAACAGTATTTTTATCTGCGTAAGCTTATCCGCATCCCGCAGGAGATTCTCGAATACCCACCGTTTGAGGTCGCGACTGTAAAAAACCCGGTTCTTGACGGCAAGTGACTCCGAAACACAGCTTCCCTTCACGACCACGGAAGGAACCTGCGCGTCGTGTCTGTCGAGCAGCTTCACACCCCGGTGAAACACCCCCTCTGCGGCATTCGAGACTCCATCCACGAAGACGGCCTCGTCCCAGATGATTCCGAAGTCGGAATCGCTCTCGTTGGTCAGGGAAAAATCGACATGCGTCGGCTCGAAGGTGAAAACGACGCGGATCGTGGAATCCCGGTAGCCGGGCGTGGTGAATCCCTGCTCATTCTCGGGATTGCCGATAACGCCGCCCCGGGCGCCATCGGTCTCGACAGATTCCAGACGAACCCGATAATAGTCCAACTCATATCCCTTCGGCCTTGCCTGCGGGGATAAGGGAAGCGACAGCAACAATGCGACAAACACCAGGACAAGTCTCATAGCACCCTATTTGAAATTTATCCGAATTTACGGTTTTATTTCCGATCCGCCAAATTCCGAGGCTCCGAAAGTTCCATTCGCGCCCTCATTCGCCGTAGACCATCCCGCCTCCGTCATCGCCGATTTTCGCCCCGCCGCCCGTGACTTCGGCCGCGTTCGGCAATGAATCCTCACCCCGAGCGCAAGTTACGTCGCATCGCTCGCCTCCGCTCGTGATAACCGCGCTCCGTGACTTCGGCCGCGTTCGGCAATGAACCGACAATCCCTGCGGGATCAATAAAAGAGGAAGGACGAAAGTTTCGAATCAATTCGATCTTCCGTCCTTCCTCTTTTATTCGCCTACGGCGTTTTGGTGGTCATTGCACTCACTAACTGCCGAAGTTATCGTACAAGATATTCTCCGGCGGCACGCCGAGGTTGTCGAGCATCTTGACGACCGAAGCGATCATCATCGGAGGTCCGCACATGAGGTAGATGCAGTCCTCGGGAGCCTGGTGGTTCTTGAGGTAGTTTTCGTAGAGCACGTTGTGCACGAAGCCCGGCGTGTACTTCACTCCGGCGGCGTCCGCCTCGGGATCGGGACGGTCGAGGGCCAGATTGAACGAGAAGTTGGGGAAATCCTTCTCGATCTGGTGGAACTCGTCGAGATAGGGAACCTCCTTCAGCGCACGCGCGCCGTACCAGAACGACACCGGACGGTCGGTCTTTTCGGTCTTGAACAGGTGCATCAGGTGGCTGCGCATCGGAGCCATGCCCGCACCGCCGCCGATGAAGATCAGCTCCTGCGTATCGG
>CDYI01014417.1_pt1 | contig 15655 bp, 11 predicted proteins | sample 557711 | NCBI WGS metagenome assembly CDYI01 (sample SAMEA3182054, study PRJEB8094) | gut metagenome | biome: human; feature: gut; material: Stool; isolation source: human stools | place: Canada | collected 2012-11-13 | reverse complement strand
CGCTTTTGCGCCGTACAAGCGTTTTGCGCAGCAAAACCTTGGCGGAGGGCGAATTCACTTCGCCCGAGCATTTTAATTTCCCGTCGGAATCCAAAAAAGAGGTCACAACTTACGTTGTGACCTCTTTTTTGGAGCGGGCGACGAGGCTCGCTCGCGGTGTTATCACACCGCGACACGCACAGCGGGCGACAAACGCCCCACTGGGGCGTTTTCTCGCTTCGCTCGCGCCCTGTTCGCCCCTCTGCCCGCTGGAGCCAAAAAATCGGCGCTTTTGCGCTGTACAAGCGTTTTGCGCAGCAAAACCTTGGCGGAGGACGAATTCACTTCGCCCGAGCATTTTAATTTCCTGCCGGAATCCAAAAAAGAGGTCACAACTTACGTTGTGACCTCTTTTTTGGAGCGGGCGACGAGGCTCGCTCGCGGTGTTATCACACCGCGACACGCACAGCGGGCGACAAACGCCCCACTGGGGCGTTTTCTCGCTTCGCTCGCGCCCTGTTCGCCCCTCTGCCCGCTGGAGCCAAAAAATCGGCGCTTTTGCGCTGTACAAGCGTTTTGCGCAGCAAAACCTTGGCGGAGGACGAATTCACTTCGCCCGAGCATTTTAATTTCCTGCCGGAATCCAAAAAAGAGGTCACAACTTACGTTGTGACCTCTTTTTTGGAGCGGGCGACGAGGCTCGAACTCGCTACCTCCACCTTGGCAAGGTGGCGCTCTACCAGATGAGCTACGCCCGCGGAACAAGATGTACTATACCAGACATTTTTCGCTTTGTCAAGCATAGATTTTAGGATTCTGTTGCAAAATGCAGGGGGCTGTGATACACTTGCCCGGTAAATCGTATTTTTCAGGAGGCAGTCATGGCCACTTTACAGGAAGAGATCTCCCGCCGCCGGACGTTTGCGATCATTTCGCATCCGGACGCCGGTAAAACCACGCTGACGGAAAAGTTCCTGCTTTACGGCGGGGCGATCGCCCAGGCGGGCGAGGTCAAGGGCAAGCGCGAGCGCGCGGCGAAGTCCGACTGGATGGAAATTGAAAAGCAGCGCGGCATTTCCGTCACGTCGTCAGTCATGCAGTTCCAGCACGGCGGCTACTGCATCAACATCCTCGACACGCCGGGACATCAGGACTTCTCCGAGGACACCTACCGCACGCTGATGGCCGCGGACAGCGCCGTCATGGTCATTGACGGTGCAAAGGGCGTCGAGCCGCAGACGCGCAAGCTCTTCAAGGTCTGTGCTCTGCGCAACATCCCCATCTTTACCTTTATTAATAAGATGGACCGCGAAACGCGCGACCCGCTCGAGCTCTGCGAGGAGGTCGAGCGCGAGCTCGGCATCGACACCTATCCCGTCAACTGGCCGATCGGCTGCGGCAAGGAGTTTGCCGGTGTGTACGACCGCGATAAGCGCTGCATCCTGCACTTCACCGACGCGGGCCACGCCAAAAAGGCGGGCATCACGGAAATCGAGCTCGATGATCCCGCGCTCGTCGACCTGATCGGTCAGGCCCGCCGCGACACACTCGCCGAAGAGGTCGAGCTGCTCGGAGCGGGCCGCGACTTTGACCTGGACGCCGTGCGCCATGGTAAGCTCTCCCCCGTGTTCTTCGGCAGCGCGCTGACGAACTTCGGCGTCGAGCCGTTTTTGAACGCATTTTTAGAGATGACCACGCCGCCGCTTCCGCGCGTGAGCGACGCGGGCGAGGTGGACGTCTACTCCCCTGAATTTTCGGCCTTCGTCTTCAAGATTCAGGCCAACATGAACAAGGCCCACCGCGATCGTCTGGCGTTCATGCGCATCTGCTCGGGCAAGTTCGAGCGCGACACCGAGTATTTCCACGTCCAGTCCGGCCGCAAGATGCGCCTTTCCCAGCCGCAGACGATGATGGCCGCCGAGCGCGAGATCGTCGACGAGGCCTACGCGGGCGACATCATCGGCGTGTTTGATCCCGGTATCTTCTCGATCGGCGACACGATCACGATGCCCGGCAGGAAATTCCGCTTCTCCGGCATCCCGACGTTCGAGCCCGAGCACTTCATGCTCGTCTCGCCCAAGGACACGATGAAGCGCAAGCAGTTCGTCAAGGGCGTGGAGCAGATCGCGCAGGAGGGCGCCATCCAGATCTTCAAAATCCCCGACAGCGGCTTTGAGGACGTGGTCGTCGGCGTGGTCGGCACGCTGCAGTTCGACGTGTTCGAGTACCGTATGAAAAACGAGTACGGCGTCGACCTGCGCATGAGCGGCCTTCCCTACGAGCACCTGCGCCTGATCCGCGAGTGCCCATGCGACGTGAAGGACCTGATGCTCTGCTCCGGCTCCCGCGTGCTCGAGGACTTCAAGGGCCGCAAGCTCATTGCCTTCGGCGGCGAGTGGAGCGTGGGCTTTCTCACCAAGCACAATGAGGGTCTTATCCTCGACGACTGGCTCAGCGTGTGATTTTGCCCGAAAATTGCAAAAGCACAAAAAGGAGCGCGGCTTCCGCGCTCCTTTTTGTCTGCTTTTTTGTCGAAAAAGGTCAAATTCTCTGTTGGCAAACGTTAAGAACGCGTATATAGTGTGAGCTGTAAAAAAAGAGTAGGTGCAGCCGCTTCGACCGCATCTCAAACGATAATAGCAAACCCGGTGAAAACCGGCGACGCAAAGCTATAGGACCTTACCCCTGGGAACAGGGCTGGCAGCCAGTTACCGAAAGGAGATCGCCGTATGAAACGGCTGTTTCGTCATGCCTGCGCTATGCTCGCAGTGCTTCTTGTCATGTCCATGTTCACGGTTGTGAACGCCAGCGCTGCCAATGGCACCACCATTGACACCACGAATGCCAAGTATGGTTTCGTCACCGTCAACTACACCTCCAATGCCAAATTGAAGGTCGGCATCCAGTACGGCAGCGAAAAGACGTCCTACAAGAATTGCCCGAGCGGCAAGGACGCCGTCTTCTCCCTCGAGCAGGGCGACGGCACCTACACCATCTCCCTCTGCGAGAACATCTCCGGCACGACCTACCGCGTTGTGACCAGCAAGAAGGTCAACGCCAAGATCGAAAACGCCTACGCCCCTTACCTCATCGCCACGACCGACGTGCAGTTCACCTCCGGCGACGATGTGTGCAAGAAGGCCGCTGAGCTCTGCAAGGACGCCAAGACCGACATGGACAAGGTCACCGCGATCTACAACTACATCGCCGGTCACTACACCTACGACACCAAGCTCGCTAACGACATCACCGCCGGCAAGGTCAGCAAGTACATCCCCGACACCGCTGCCACCCTGAACAGCAACAAGGGCATCTGCTACGACCTCGCGTCCCTCTTCGCCGCCATGTGCCGCAGCCAGGACATCCCCTGCACCCTCACCAAGGGCTACGCCGGCAGCAGCTACCACGCCTGGAACAAGGTCAACGTCAGCGGCAACTGGTACCAGATCGACATGACCTATGCCGTCGCCAAGCGCGTCATCAACGAGACCACCTTCGCCGGCTGCGTCTCCCCCCTGACCTACTCCCAGCAGAGCGACACGCTCGCCGTGTCCGCGGTGGCGTAAGCCCTCACAATTCGTCGAAAGTCGGCGGCACCGGCCGCTATGTTGCGCTGGTCGATTTCAATACAAACGCAACAGTAGCAGACGCGGGCTGGCAGGATGTTTCCGCCGAGGCGGGTTATACCGCTATTCTGACCGCCATCAACGACCTGAAACCCGACGGCGGCACCAATCTGGATGACGGTCTGCAAAACGCAAACCTGTTATTTGCAAAATCTAATGTTCAGGAGATTGACTCCAAGAACATTATCGCTCTGACCGACGGTGAGCCGACGTACTATATGACGAAGGATATTTTTGGCAACCCCACCGTTGGAGGTTTCGGCAACTCATGTACTAAGGAGGTCTTCGAGGCAACCGCGAATACAGCTGCATCTATTTGCAATAGTGGAACTACGCTCTACTCCATCTGCTTTGGTGCTGCCAACGAGGAAGTGAAGAATCCTAACACAGGTGCATATATCAGTCTCTTCGAATATCTGAACACCTATATCGCCCTCAACAAGACCTACTCTGCTAATGACTTCTCCGGGTTGAAGGACGCTTTCGACGCGATCTCCTCAAGCATCGCCTCCGGTCTTTCCAGCGGCACGGTCCACGACTCGCTGCCTGACGGCGTGACCTGCATCAGCGGTGATTTCGAAGGAAACCGGAATTTGACCGGTGCTACCGGCGAGCCGGGCGAGGGCGGCGTTACCACTTACACCTACACCAAGACCTACACCGTCAAGATCGACCCCACGGCAGTCGATGCCGAGCAGTACGATGGCTACTACCCCCTCAACGGTCCCACGACCCTGACGGTCAAGGGTAGCAATGATGAGGATGTCACCATCGACTTCCCCATCCCCGCCGGTAAAGTCACATTGCAGAAGTACGATCTGACCATCAACTGCAAATACGCCGATGGCTCTGAGGCTAAGCCGACTCACACCGAGTCCCTCACGTATGGCAGCTCCTACAGCGTTGCCAGCCCCCTGATCACCGGCTACACCGCTGACAAGCTTACTGTCTCCGGCAGCATGCCCGATAGCGATGTCACGGTCGATGTTACCTTCACTGCCAAAGATTACACCGTCACCTACGAGTCCAACGGTGGCAGCACGGTTCCTTCTCAGACCGTTAAGTACAACGAAACGGCTAACAAGCCCGCCGATCCCACCAAGAGCGGCTACACCTTCGCTGGCTGGTACACCGAGGAGAAGCTCACCAACAAGTACGACTTTGCTACTCCCGTGACCGGGAACATCACCCTCTACGCCAAGTGGACGCGCAACTACACCCCGCGCCCCTACACGCCGCCCACCGTCGTGATCCCCGATGATGCGCTCGGTCTGAACACGACCGACCACTTCGCCTATATCGTCGGCTACGGCAACGGCACGTTCCGCCCGCAGAACAACATCACCCGCGCCGAGGTCGCGACCATCTTCTTCCGTCTGCTGACCGACGACGTCCGCGACGAGAACCTGACCAAGACCAACCGCTACTCCGACGTGGCCGCCACCTCCTGGTACAACACCGCGGTCTCGACCCTCAGCTCCATGGGCATCATCACGGGCTATCCCGACGGCACGTTTGATCCCCAGCGCGACATCACCCGTGCCGAGACCATAACGCTCGTCAACCGCATCCTCAACCGCCAGCCCGAGACCGAGGACGATCTTCTCCCGAACATGACGGTCTGGACGGACAACGCGAACCCGAAGGCCTGGTATTACCTCGCCGTTCAGGAAGCGACGAACAGCCACTACTACAAGTTCAAGACGAACTCCAAGTATGAGAAGTGGACCGAGCTGCGCGAGACCCGCGACTGGACGCAGCTGGAAAAGTAAGTCAAAAATCCTCCACCCCCTATTGTAAAAGGAAGAACCGCTCGCAAGAGCGGTTCTTCCTTTTTTGCACTCCCCTCGCGATCTCAAAATCCATTGACAAAGCGAGCGTTCCTGTGTATCATATCAACATACTTATAAGATAGGATTTATCTCAATGGCCACTATTTACGCGGACAACGCCGCGACGACCCAGATGAGCCGTGCCGCGATCGACGCCATGCTCCCCTATCTGGAGACGATCTACGGCAACCCCTCAAGCCTGCATTCCGTCGGCCAGCAGGCGGCCGGGGCGCTGCTCAGCGCGCGCGACCGCATCGCAAAATGCCTGAACGCTTCCCCGCGCGAAATTCACTTCACCTCCGGCGGCAGCGAGGCCGACAATCAGGCCATCCTCTCCGCCGCGCGCCTCGGCGAACGCAAAGGCAAAAAGCACATCATTTCGACCGCATTCGAGCACCACGCCGTGCTGCACACGCTCCAAAAGCTCGAAAAAGAGGGCTTCACCGTCGAGCTTCTCCCCGTCGGCCCCATCGGTACCGTGACGGCGCAGCAGGTGAAAGACGCCATCCGCGAGGATACGTGCCCGGTTTCCGTCATGTACGCCAACAACGAGATCGGCTCCATCCTGCCGATCAGCGAGATCGGCGCCGTCTGCCGCGAGGCGGGCGTGCTGTTCCACACCGACGCCGTGCAGGCCGCGGGGCATCTGCCCATTGACGTCAAGGCACAGAACATCGACCTGCTGTCACTCTCCGCGCACAAGTTCCACGGGCCGAAGGGCACCGGCGTGCTGTACGCCCGTCAGGGCATCTTCCTGACAAACCTCATCGAGGGCGGCGCGCAGGAACGCGGCAAGCGCGCGGGTACGGAGAACATTCCCGCCATCATGGGCATGGCCGCGGCGCTCGAAGACGCCTGCGCGCACCTCGACGAGAACGCGAAAAGGGTCAGCGCCCTGCGCGACCGCCTGATCGACGGCCTGTCCAAAATCCCGCACAGCGCACTCAACGGCGATCCCGTGAATCGCCTGCCCGGCAACGTAAGCTTCTGCGTCGAGGGCGTCGAGGGCGAAAGCCTGCTGCTTCTTCTCGACGCAAAGGGCATCTGCGCGTCGTCCGGCAGCGCGTGCACATCCGGATCGCTCGACCCAAGCCATGTGCTGCTGGCCATCGGCCGCCCGCATGACGTGGCGCACGGCTCGCTGCGCCTGAGTCTGTGCGAGTGGAACACCGACGAGGAAATCGACCGCATCCTCGATGCCGTGCCCGAGGTCGTGGAATACTTACGCGGCATGTCCCCGCTGTGGAAGGACCTCGTCAGCGGCAAAAAGCCGTTCACTTTATAAGCACGCGGCAAAATAAGGCAAAACGATAAACGCGGCATCGCTTCTCACAGGGACATTCCCTGCGCCAAAGCTCATATACGGTAAAGAAGCAACAACACAAATTGAGAACAGCGTACCCTACTATTCTGTATCAAAGTGGAGCAGTAACACGAAAATGTTGCTGCTCCATTTTCATGCCCCTTAAATAATTTCCTTGAATCTGCTTGACTTATATTACGGTTAGTGATATATTTATTACAGTAATCGTAATAAGGAGGCTGGACTATGAGAGACAATGCAAAAAGTGGCGCACTTACAGAAGTGACCTTTTATATTTTACTCTCTCTTTATACACCAAAACACGGATACGCCGTTATGCAGTTTGTTGAAGAAAAAACGGGCGGGCGGCTTTCGTTAGGAGCAGGCACTTTATATGGAGCATTAAACTCTTTGCAGGACAAGAAGTGGATTGAACCTTATGGAGATAGTGAGGGAAGAAAAAAAGAATACCACATTACAGCACAGGGAAAAGAAATTGCAGAAAAAGAGCTTGCAAGACTAAATGAACTTGTAAGCATTGCAAGTGAAATTATTGGAGGTACAGTATGAGCAAAAAATGTTATCGCTTTTTTGGCGGATTGCTAAATACGCAGGAAAAATGGCTAAACAAAATGTCTGAAAAGGGTTATCGACTTGTTCGGACAGGAAAACTGTTATACGAATTTGAAAAATGCAAGCCTGATGAAGTAACCTATTGCGTAGAATTTGTCGGAGAGAAATCAAAAGAGAATTCCATAGCCTACGCTAATTTTTTAGAGGATATGGGATATAAAGTGTTTTTCAAAAATATCAATCTAAACTATTCTGTTGGCAAAGTCCGTTGGCGTCCATGGGCAGAAAGGGACGGTCGTATTGCGACAAACGCAACAACTTTTAATCGAGAAATCTTGATTGTGGAAAAAGCAAATGATGGAAAGCCTTTTGAACTCCATACCTCTTATGACGATAAAGAAAAATATTATCGCAACTTACGCAATCCGTGGCTATTTCTACTGCTCATGTTTGCACTATTCGCAGTTACAAAGCAATCTATAATCTTTGGTATTTTTGCGTTGGTTTCTGTAATTCCTGGCAGTATATATCAAATACAGATAATGAAAATCCGGAAGGAAGCCAAGACACAGGAATGGTGAGGAAATAAATAGCAAATCCAACCGAGCCAGTCAACGGTCAAGATGAACGGCGCAAATGTGCCGCCGTTGACAGCCCCGCCCGTCTTTGCTGTTCGGTAATCAAGAGGGCGACAGCATAAAATGCTGCCGCCCTCTGCCATTATTCAGAAAGGGGGATTTTCCATGACCGAACACGAAAAGTATCAAGAACATATCCGGCATGCATTAAACCACGCAGGCAGGCCTTTAACAGCAGAGCGTTCGTTTGCCAATTTCGATTACAGCGCCGACCATGTAAAGTGCGCCAAAGAATACATCATCGAATTGATCTTACAATATTCCACACTTGTGGCGCAATTTGCAGAAACATATCTTAAAAGCGACGGCTCCGGCAAAAGCACACTGAACTCCAACGACTTTAAAATTCCAGCATTTTATCGGGCCTGGTGTGATAATACTCAAGGAAACGATCAAATCTCCAATTGGTTGAACTCGCTTATGGCCGCACTTGGCGGCACCGATGAAAAAGTTTCTGAGCCAGCGTAATAATATAGCAGGGCGATATTGTTCTGTCGGTTTATCTCCTTAATACCATAAGCGGGGCGCTAAAGTTACCTACGCATAAGGACAACATTTCAAATTACCGTTCAAGTAGCATTGAAAAAGCCACTGACTCTGAATTATTCAGGGTCAGTGGCTTTTCGTTGAAAACGAGGCTGCATTCTGGTACAATCTATGTGTATAAAAGGAACTTCTCATAATTGCACCTTATCGGAAGTTGAAAGGAGGGGCACTGTGAGCGAACTTATGACGAAACACGAGATGACTGAGGAAGATATCAAGTTACAGTATATTACTCCAGCGATTGAGAGCGCAGGCTGGGATAAACTTAAGCAAATTAAAATGGAGTACAACTTCACGGACGGTCGTGTCATCGTCCGCGGAAATGTCACAGCCAGGGGAAAGAGAAAGCGCACAGACTATCTGCTTTACTACAAGCCCAATATTCCTTTGGCTATCGTCGAGGCAAAGGATAACAGACACAGTGTCGGAGCCGGAATGCAACAGGCCATCGAATATGCCGAGGTGCTGGACATCCCGTTTGTGTACAGCTCAAATGGCGACGGTTTCTTGGAACACGATATGAAATCCGGCAAAGAGCGTGAATTGATGTTGGAGCAGTTTCCCTCGCCGCATGATCTCTGGCAGCGGCACATCGGCGACGAGCATTTCACGCCGGAGCAGGAACAACTTATTACCGAGCCGTACTATTTCCAGCTGGGTGATAAGACCCCTCGCTACTATCAGCGCATCGCCATCAACCGCACCGTTGATGCGGTTGCCCGTGGGCAAGACCGCATTCTCCTCGTTATGGCGACCGGCACTGGCAAGACTTATACTGCGTTCCAGATTATTCATCGCCTTTGGAAATCCGGCCGAAAGAAAAAGATCCTGTTCCTTGCTGACCGCAACATTCTTGTCGACCAGACCATGCAACAGGACTTCAAGCCTTTTGCAAAGGTCATGACGAAAATCGAGGGCAAAAAGCTGGACAGCTCCTATGAGTTGTATCTGTCCCTTTATCAGCAGTTGGCCGGTGATGAGAATGAAGAGCCGTTCCGTGCATTCCAGCCGGATTTCTTCGACCTTATTGTCATCGATGAGTGTCACCGTGGCAGTGCCAAGGAGGATTCCCGCTGGCGCAGAATACTCGAATACTTCCACAGCGCCACCCAGATCGGCATGACGGCTACGCCGAAGGAAACGAAAGAGGTATCCAATATCTCTTACTTCGGCGAACCCATCTATACATACAGTCTGAAGCAAGGTATCGACGACGGTTTCCTTGCGCCGTACAAAGTTCTCCGTGTCGGTCTGGACAAAGATCTGGAAGGCTGGCGTCCCACAGCGGGACAGCGGGATATCTACGGCTATGAGATTGATGACCGTGAGTACAATACCAAGGACTACGACAAGAACCTCATCATTGATGAGCGTACCAATGCCGTTGCAAAACGTATTACTCGCTTTTTGAAGGAGAACGACCGCTTTGCCAAGACCATCGTATTCTGTGTGGATATAGACCATGCAGAGCGTATGCGGCAGGCGCTCGTGAATGAGAACAGCGACCTTGTGGCGGAGAACGCCAAGTATGTCATGCGCATTACCGGCGACAACGCCGAGGGCAAGGCGCAGCTCGACTACTTCATCGCAGAGGATAGCAAATATCCCGTGATCGTTACGACTTCCAAACTGATGACAACTGGCGTGGACTGCAAAACATGCCGGCTCATCGTTTTGGACAACAACATAAACTCCATGACCGAGTTCAAACAGATCATCGGTCGTGGTACACGACTCAAGCCCGATTATGGCAAAGAGTATTTCACCATTATGGATTTCCGCAACGCCTGCCGACTTTTCGCAGACCCGGAATTCGATGGAGACCCGATCTCTATCATTGATGATGACGATGATCCCGGCGAAGAGCCGACCATCGATCCGCCGAAGCCGCCCGCCCCGACTCCCGGTCCCTGCGGGGACACCGATGATTCGCCTGAAAAGAAGCATAAATACCGGGTGCGTGGTGTCGAGGTCACGATTTTGAACGAGCGAGTCCAATACTACGACAAGGACGGTAAGCTCATCACGGAAAGCGTGACGGATTACTCCAAGAAGAACATTCTCGGTGAGTATGCCACCCTGGATTCGTTCCTCCGTGCCTGGAACTCCGAGGAGAAGAAACAGGCAATTATTGATGAACTTCAGGAGCGTGGCGTTCTGCTAGAGGCGCTGCGCGAGGCATCAGGCAATAAGGACATCGACGATTTTGACCTAATCTGCCACATTGCCTACGACAAGGCACCGCTGACGAAGGCAGAGCGGGCAAACAATGTCCGCAAGCGTGGATACCTCTACAAGTATTCCGGCTTGGCACAGGAAGTTCTGAGTGCGCTGTTGGACAAATACATGAACGAGGGCATTCAGGACATCGAGAACCTCGAAATCCTGTCCAATGACCCGTTCCGCAAATTCGGCACCCCCATGAAGATTGCAAAGCTGTTCGGCGGCAAAAACGGATACATTCAAGCCATCCGTGATTTGCAGAAGGAAATCTACGCTGCGTAAGGAGATATAAGCTATGAGTTTAAATAACCTGGTAAAACGACTGCAGGACATCATGCGCAATGACGCAGGCATCAACGGCGATGCCCAGCGTATCGAGCAGATGGTTTGGATTCTCTTTCTGAAGGTGTATGACGCCAAGGAAGAGATATGGGAGTTTTACGACGAGAATTACACCTCCATCATCCCTGAGGAGCTGCGCTGGCGCAATTGGGCCGTAGACCACAAGGATGGCAAGGCTCTCACCGGCGATGCGCTTCTGGACTTCGTGAACGGAAAGCTGTTCCCGACCCTCAAGGCCATCGCAATCGATGAGAATACACCCATGAGCCAGATCATCGTCCGCACCGCCTTCGAGGACAACAATAACTACATGAAGGACGGCATCCTGCTCCGCCAGGTTATCAATGTCATTGACGAGATCGACTTTGAAGAGTACGAGGACCGTCACGCCTTCGGCGAGATCTACGAAACGATTCTCCGCAGTTTGCAGAGCGCCGGTAACTCCGGTGAATTCTATACGCCCCGTGCGGTCACGGACTTCATGGTGCAGATGATCAAGCCGAAGCTCGGCGAGTCCATTGCGGACTTCGCCTGCGGTACAGGCGGCTTTCTTACCTCTGCGCTGAAGGTGCTGGACGCCCAGGTGCAGACTGTCGAGGACAGAACGGTTTACAGCAACTCCATCTACGGTATCGAAAAGAAGGCGCTGCCATTCCTTCTGTGCGCCACAAATATGCTGCTCCACGACATCGACAATCCTCGCATCATCCACGGCAACAGTTTGGAAAAGAATGTGCGTGAGTACAAGGAGAGCGACCGCTTCGATGTCATTCTGATGAATCCTCCTTATGGCGGCAACGAAAAAGAGGGCGTGAAACAGAATTTCCCGGCTGATCTTCGTAGCAGCGAAACCGCAGACCTCTTTATGTCTGTCATCATGTATCGGCTGAAGCAGAACGGCCGGTGCGCCATTATTCTGCCGGACGGCTTCCTGTTCGGCACGGATAACGCAAAAATGGCGATCAAGGAAAAACTGCTGTCCGAGTTCAATCTCCATACGGTCATCCGTATGCCGCACAGCGTGTTTGCGCCGTACACCTCTATCACAACAAACATCCTTTTCTTCGACCGGACGCATCCCACGACGGAGACCTGGTTCTATCGTCTGGATATGCCGGAGGGATACAAGAACTTCTCCAAAACGAAGCCCATGAAGCTGGAGCACTTCGCCCCGACTGTTGAGTGGTGGGACAACCGTGAGGAAATCACTATCGACGGCTTCGACAAGGCGAAGAAGTACACCGTCGAGGAACTGAAAGCACGGAGCTATAACATTGACCTTTGCGGCTATCCTCACGAAGAGGAGGAGATCCTGCCGCCAAAAGAACTGATTCAGCAGTACCAGGAAAAGCGGGCCAGCTTGAACGCTGACATCGACCGCATCCTTGCCCAGATCACCGACATCCTTGGTATCGACATTACGGAGGAGGGCGACGAATGACTGCGCAGCAACTGAAAAACTCAATTCTCCAGATGGCTGTTCAAGGCAAGCTCGTGCCGCAGGACCCGAATGACGAGCCCGCCAGCGTTCTGCTGGAACGCATCCGTACGGAGAAGGAGCGGCTCATCAAAGAAAAGAAAATCAAGCGTGAAAAGAACCCCTCCGTCATTTTCAAAGGTGCCGATAATACTCCTTATGAGAAAATCGGCGATGAAGTGCGGTCGCTGGCGGATGAGGTACCGTTTGACATCCCCGATTCGTGGGAGTGGGTGCGTATTCGCTCCTTGGGAGAGATTGTGCGCGGTAGCGGCATAAAGCGGAACGAAACAGTTCAACAGGGTCTCCCGTGCGTCCGCTACGGTGAGCTCTATACAACCTATCAGACATCGTTCACTTCAGCTGTTTCATTTATTGCCCCTGATCTCTACGAGAAATGTAAGCATTTTTCGTATGGCGATGTGCTCATGACTCTTACCGGCGAGAATAAGCCGGATATAGCTAAAGCTGTAGCGTATTTAGGAACAGAGCCAATTGCCGCAAGCGGCGACCTTGCTTTTTGGACTCGGCATGGCATGAACCCGCTTTTTCTTTCATACATTATGGCTTCGCCGTATATAATCGCCCGCAAAGTAGCTTTAGCAACCGGCGACATAATCGTTCACATCTCAGGAGACAAGCTGGGAACGATACTGCTTCCCGTCCCGCCGCTTGCCGAGCAAGAAAGAATTGTAGCTTGTATCCAAGAAGCTGAATTGGTCATTGAGAATTACGCAATTAAGGCAACAGCTCTCCAAAAACTACAGGATTCTTTCCCAGAAGCCCTAAAAAAGTCCATCCTGCAAGAGGCAGTCCAGGGCAAGCTGGTACCGCAAGACCCATCCGACGAGCCTGCAGAGGCTCTGCTGGAGCGTATCCGGGCGGAGAAGCAGCGGCTCATCAAGGAAGGCAAAATCAAAAAGGACAAGCACGAATCTGTCATTTTCAGACGGGATAATTCTCATTATGAGAAGTTGGACGGTGTGGAGCGCTGTATCGACGATGAACTCCTATTTGAAATACCCGATTCTTGGGAGTGGGTACGGCTCGGTACTGTTTTGGAAATAGCACGAGGAGGTTCCCCACGTCCGATCCAGCAATATCTTACGACCGAGCCGGACGGAATAAACTGGATCAAAATCGGTGATACGGACAAAGGCGGGAAGTACATTTACAAAACAAAGGAGAAAATCCGCCCGGAAGGGGTTGCAAAAAGTCGCATGGTTCATAGCGGTGACTTTTTGCTCACAAACTCAATGAGTTTCGGACGCCCCTATATTCTCAAATCTGACGGTTGTATCCACGACGGTTGGCTCGTTTTGTCGAATAGATTTGAATGCTACTCTGTGGATTTCCTATATTACATTCTTTCTTCGCCGTTTGCGTACTACCAGTTCTGTGATAGCGTCAGTGGTGCTGTGGTAAAAAATTTGAACAGCGATAAAGTTGCAAATGCACTCTTTCCACTCCCTCCACTTAGCGAACAGAAACGGATTGTTCAGCGGATTGAAGAGCTGCTCCCGCTGGTCAAAGGGTTGTAAAAGGAACACGGTATAATATCATAGTGAAAGGAGGTCTTTCACTATGATAGAAGAATTCGAAAGACACTTGAGGGGCACAAACCTCTCGGAAAACACGATATCCTCGTACCTTTTTGCCATTCGGCAATACAGCTCGCAGTACGACGGTATCACGAAAAAGAACCTGCGGGCGTATAAGGTGTGGTTGATAGAGAACTACAAGTCTAAGACCGTCAATCTGCGTCTGAGGGCAATCAACTGCTACTTGGAGAGCATTGGCAAAGAAAGCTGGAAAATACCGTTTGTGCGAGTGCAGCAGAAAGCCTTTCTGGAAAATGTCATCAGCGAGGCCGATTATGAGTATTTCAAAACCTGCCTCAAACGGGATGACGAGCTGTTCTGGTATTTTGTCATACGCTTTCTGGCCGCAACCGGCGCACGGGTCAGTGAGCTCATACAGATCAAGGTGGAACACATCAAGCTGGGGCATTTGGATTTGTGCTCGAAGGGCGGTAAGCTCCGACGAATATACATACCAAAAGCTCTGCAAAATGAAGCCCTTTCTTGGCTGAACGATAAGCACCAAGAAAGCGGCTTCATTTTTTTGAACAAATACGGGGACAGAATCACTACCAGAGGTATCTCCGGGCAGTTAAAAAAGCTGGCAGTCCGGTATGGCATTGACCCTGTGGTAGTATACCCACACTCCTTCCGTCACCGCTTTGCAAAGAGCTTCTTGGAGCGCTGCAACGACATCGCTTTCCTTGCTGACCTTATGGGACATGAAAGTATAGAAACCACCCGCATCTATCTCCGCAAAACCTCGACCGAACAACGAGCTATCGTTGATGAAGTCATAGACTGGTAAAGAAAGAGCATACCCCGTGCGTATAACCACGAGGTATGCTCTTTTTAGGATTGCTGGATAATTGCTGCAATTCCTTCAAAAGCAGATACAATACGACGCTGCTCGTTAGTTGGCGGTAGCGGCACTAAAATGGAATTGAGCTTTTCCTGGTTCATTTTTGGCTGAGCGGTACCGGTAACATACGGAGCAAGGTTTGTTGCATTTATGAAGAGCGCTATATAGCGTAAATCAACGCCTGCAACGGCGTCAATGACATGGGCATGATTATTTACCCAGTATTGACCGGAAGCGATAAAAGCGATTGGCTTACTTCGCAAGAGGAGATTTGCCCCATCTTCGCCGACGAGGAGCAGAGGTTTATCGAATAAATACCGATCCACCTTATCAATGACCCCAGATGCCCCGTAATAATCGTACTTTTTATCAAGTTTTTCGCGCTGGGAAACTGACAGAGGAATGCGTTCTGCATCTCTATTTACGAGAGCTGTTCCAAACCGGACCCAGCACCAGTTTTCGGGTATTTCAAAGGGCGGTTCATCGTCGATACAGCGCTCCACACCGTCCAACTTCTCATAATGAGAATTATCCCGTCTGAAAATGACAGATTCGTGCTTGTCCTTTTTGATTTTGCCTTCCTTGATGAGCCGCTGCTTCTCCGCCCGGATACGCTCCAGCAGAGCCTCTGCAGGCTCGTCGGATGGGTCTTGCGGTACCAGCTTGCCCTGGAC
>CDYI01024799.1_pt1 | contig 16264 bp, 9 predicted proteins | sample 557711 | NCBI WGS metagenome assembly CDYI01 (sample SAMEA3182054, study PRJEB8094) | gut metagenome | biome: human; feature: gut; material: Stool; isolation source: human stools | place: Canada | collected 2012-11-13 | reverse complement strand
AGATGTGTATAAGAGACAGCTACTACACCCTCTCATAGAGTATAATGAACCGATGACCGGACTTCTGTGCAATTTGGCTACAATAAGGTTTTCTATGCCTTAATACAAAAAAAGCGTAACGAAAGCTATTTATGCTAATTCATTACGCTTTTCTCAAATTTATTTTTGCGATGTATTATTTTAAAAGCTCATCCAAATCCGATAATATATCCGGACTTTTTGGCTCTATTCTTCTCGAAATAATAATTAAGGGACCATTACTTTAACAGCATTAACACCGACTTTTACAACATATACACCCGCCGACAAAGAACTACATATCGTACTATTGCTCTTTATCAATTTACCGTTCAGGTCATAAAAGGAAACCGGGCTGTCATCCGATACTTCAACTTGTATAGTGCCGGTTTGTACCATAACTTTAAAATTCATAGTGTCGGACTTCGCTTCAGAAATACCTCCGGTATTATGAACCGTATAATAATATGTATGTACATATTTGTCCATATATTCGAACCCGTCAAAAGCATCCTCTTTTATAGATGCGATATCGTCATTTTCATTATAGGTAGTGGTTTCTTTCTTTTTCCCTTCCCAATTATTATCAAATGTACTCCACTGATAAGTAGTTTTTTCAATTTCCTGATCTTTATCATTAAAAACATATTCAGATTTCAAAGAACCTTTTTTCGAACCGTTCGAATAAGTATAATAAGCTGACATATTTTGCCGTCCTTGATCATCATATCCATATTCCGTCTCGGTAAAATCTTTCAGGCTACCTTCATCTTCAATTAACCAGCTATGGGTAAGAATTTTATTTCCGTTATCATCAAATTGATTCTCCGATTTCTTTGAAGCCATCCAATTATCATTTTCCCACCCATAATCTAAATAACCAAGTATATCTCCTTTTGTATTCAAAGTATATTCGATTTTTGAAGAGCCTTCCCATTTTTTTAAAGTTTCATCATAAGACCAATACTCTATAAGTGTCAAATTATCGGAATCGTCAAACGCTCTAATTGTCTTACTGGAAGGTATCCATTCCCCATTTTCATAATTTTCATATAACTCAAGAGAAGCATCTTCCAGTCTATCATTACTATATTCAAAAGTTTTTCGGCTACTTTTTTCCGTCCATTCTTCTGAAGCACTTTTATCGAAGGTTTCTTCCAATATTACACGTCCTTGATCGTCATAGGTATAAACATACATCAATTTATCCGTATAAGGTTGCACAGTTCCATCTCTATAACCGCCACTTGCCATCAACTTAGTATGAATACTCCCATTATCATAATAAGTATAGGTATATCCACTATTCGCATACCATTCTCCTTCTGTATCGGCATTCGGTTGAAAGTAGCTCCAACTTTTTTCCTTATAAAGTTTCCCATCTGCAGAATATTCATTTTCTTCCCGAGAAGAACCTCTCCATCCGGGATACTTTGAAGTGCGCGGGTATGTCCATTTCTCACGAAAGACCATATTCCCCTGCACATCATAGCGATAAAAGGTACTATCTTGTTTCAGACTGCTTCCCGTATTATCCCATTTGATATACTTCACAACCTGCTGTTTCTCATCATAAGTATATTTTTCCGATTTCCACAAATCGTTATACGCATCTCTGGTCATAATGCTGTCCAGAGTCACCACCTGCCCGTCGGCATACAAACTATACGCACAGAGGGCAAACAAAGCAATTAGTAAATTCTTTTTCATACACTGTCAATTTTTACGGTCGGGCAGAAAATTTCTTTTTTGCCCGACCTGATTAATCTTCTATTTTTTACATCCTATATTTATAAAGAATTTTTACAGGCTTATCGACAATTCCTTCGTAACTCTTCACCAAATTTTGGGTCGCAAAATCGTAAATATACAGGCTTCCTTTTTTCCCTGATCTGGCAGGGTTATAAGTACCTACATAGAGATAGTTCTCATCATAACTACGTCCCAAAGTCGTTATTTCTTCCCCTGCAGGAGGAGTAATAGCAGGCTTCGAATTTATTGTCGGAATACGGGATGCGTAATCCCAACGATAAACCTTGTTGTCATAATTATAGTACATCTGCGCCGATCTCCGTGTGGTAATCATTTCCGAATTTTCATCCATAGCCATAGGTTCTGTTTCAGCATAATCCAACCGTTTGGCATATTGAGTAAAAGTACTGGACATCTTGTGCAATACAATATTGTTATCGGACTTGCGACGAGTAATTACCCATAATTCTCTTGAACCTCTTCTTCTGAAAACCATGTTTACGATTTTGTAATCGGTCAATGACGATCCGTTTGCAACCGATGTACTATCGATCTTAGCATAGCTTGGAGCATAAATTACCGATTCTTTATAGAAGAAATGATAATGATCGTCATCAAATGTGCCATAATAAGCTTTTTCGACCCCTAAATTTCTCGAATCTGTACGAAGCGCAACATCATTTGTCAACAGGTCATACCGGTAAATGGCTCCGTCCGTTCCGTTCATCATCGTATATCGGCCACTGGCAGACGAAGAAAATCCGGCAAAATTGAGGCATTTTACACCGGGATAAAGTTCCTCGACTTTTAAAACTTTCTTCAATTCAAAATTCCGGGGATCCATGCTGATAATCGAGCCTTTGTCATCGGCCGAAGAAACGACCAGATCGGGATAGTTACCTTCTGAATTCTTATTGGCGATATAAAGATCGACGCCTTTTGTTATCTCAATACCCGGATTTATCATCCCGACAATATCTTCATATATTTCCTGCGCTCCTTCTTCTTCCTCTTCCGGAGTTCGGGTTTTAATGAATGTCAGCAAACTATGATCCTGATCATCGGTATTCAAGATCAAGATTCCTTCGTCCAACCCCGAATTGACATTTAAAGTATAGAATTTAAAGACAATAGACTCGCCGTTATCTATCTTCAACCGCATAATATAATTGCCGACACGAGTAAACGTATATCTTATGTTAGGATCTGTCGAGATTACTTTCAGATCACCTTTTATAGGATATACAGCCGAAGAAGACGGGTTCGGAGTGCCATAAGCCCATTCATATTTTACCGTTTGGTCATTTGCACTGGATACCTGAGCATCAAAAACCAATTCGATCCCCAAATCGGCATTAATCACATCGGTAGGATTACCGATTGTCAATTCTGCCAACGGAGTCAGTTCTTGCTCTTCCACACCGTAACATCCTGTCAACAACAGCAGTATCAAAAAACATATATTAATTTTCCGCATAAGAAAAATATTTTACAATTAAATAATATCATCTGTACAACGCAACCGGATCACGCCAAAACTCACCTTGATTGCCGGACTCGGCAAAAGGACAATCATTCGGAATAGGGTTCGCCTTATAATGCTCATACAACGGGATCAGAACATACTTAGCCCAGACAGCAGGATTGTCTTTTTGATAAAATCCGGCCGTAATACCCTCTTTATCCAGATATTTGCCATACTTACTTACAGCTTCTTCATAAAATTCAGGTTGTGTTTCTTCCATATCCCAATAATATTCAAGCATCAGCCTGAATTTTTCCGGGAAAAACTTACCGATATACATTTGCCACCCTTCAATGAGTCCCGTACCTGTACCTCCGTTGTTCCACCATGTCGGAAGAGGCACATCTCCATCGGATATAAAGAACCGATAATAATCTCCGTATAACGGTATAAAATTTTCATTCGTACCGATTTCCATCAACACACTTCGATAGGTATTTTGCATCTCCGGAATGCGATGCAATGTAAATACGATTTTTCCCATGATAGAATCTGCGGGTATAATCAAATTTCCCATATCGAAATCTTTTCCCAATTCGGCTGTTTCGACAGGATAACTGACACCTCCCGCCTTTATCGTAGTCATTGTATCTTGTTTTAATGTCACTACAAATTCCCGGTCATAATTGCAAGGCATCCCCATCAGTTTTACCGGGACTTCATAGGTTATCTCATCCTCAACTTCAAAAACAAACGAACATACCGGAGCATCGGCCGATGCCTTCTTTACAAAGTACACAGTACCCGGCTGAGAAACATCATACATAAGACCTGTATTCTGACAAGAACTGAACAGCAAAAGCAGCGACAGCAAAAAACTCCCGACTATTCCTGTTTCATATTTTTTTATTCTGTTCATATCTTTACTCAATATTATAATGAATTTACTCATAATTATCACGCAAATCCTCATCATTCGGGATCAACATTCTATAGTTTTTATCTAAACGGCCGTCCAGAACATTCGACTCGCTGATCTGAATATCTTTCTTCAAACGCTTCATATTGAACCACTGCTGTCCTTCTCCATAAAATTCTTTCCGCCGTTCAATATAAATATCGTCTGCTGTAATTCCGCCCTCGACGCGATCAGCAAATTTGACCATGCCTCGCGATTCGATTACTTTATCAAAATATGCCGTCGCTTGCTGAGGATCTTTTTCAAGCAACGCCTCTGCCATGATATAATACATCTCCGGAACTCGAATCAAACTTACTCCAAGATATGAATCTCCTGAATATTGTGAATCGGTAGAACCGCTATCAAACATCGAATTGATCATTTTCACACAAGCCGGGCTTACTTCAAGTGTAGAACCGAACCATGCAGATAGACGTAAATCAGAGCCTTCCGGTGTAGGTCCTTGTGTATCACTATACCAATTTTCATAATCAGGATTTAACGTTAACATATCCGTACTACCTGTTTTCCCGAATATCGAATAACAATTTGAAGCATAAGTAGGTGCATAAAGTCCGAAAATCGTCTCTTTCATATTCAACACCCCTCTCTCGAATTGAACAAAATCAGAAGATGTCATCAACGGAAATTTTTGACTGTCGATTACTTTCTTGGCATAAATAGCTGCACTATCCATATCCTGTTTCATCCAATATACTCTAGCCAAAAGAGCTTGTACAGCATAAAGATTCATGTGAATAACCCGACAATCGGTAAAAGAACTGCCGATATTAGTGCGTTCTGCCTGAACCAATTGCCGATCCTCTTCTAAACAAACTTCAGCATCTTTCAAGTCCTTTATCACTTTATTATATACCTCACCTACCGTATAAAATGGAGTGATATCATAGGAGTAACGCGTGACATAAGGTATAGCTTTATTCCAAGCTTCCCTGTCATTAGCATTATAATCCACGGCAAATAACCTTAGCAAGTCAAAATGCAACATTGCCCGCAGTCCCAAAGCTTCTCCCTTATACAAATTATAATATCTGAACTTTGTCGGACTGATTGCTTCCAAATTCTGTATTATATTATTTACATAACCGATAGCCTGATAAGATTTTTTCCATGTAGCATTACACAAAGAACGTGCAGAAGCATTCTCAAAATCGGCATGAGCAAGGTAGTCTAAGCCTCCACCACCTTTTGCGGAAAAATTTAAAGACATAGCTTCCGGATAAAGTATGGATATATATTTTCCATAAATCTCATTAGACCGATAAGTCGTATATACCCCATAAAGAGCATCCTCAACACCTTCATCCGTTTCAAAAAGATCTTTATCAAGCACTTCCGCCTTCGGATTAACATCCAAGAAATTTGCACAACTCGCCAACAACAACGGCAATACCGTCACACAAAGCAGGAGTTTGATATATTTTATTGTTTTCATATTCTTTAATAAAATAAATTGACAACACGTTTATCAGAAAGTCGGTCGGAATATAAGATTCAGACTTCGTTGGTAAGGATATGAAGTACCTCTTTCCATTTTTACCGACGAAATTCTGAATACGTCGTCGTAAGCAATTCCGACAACTAATCTCTCCAATTTGATTTTTTTCAGAAACGACTTAGGCAACTCGTACGTGAAAGTTATATTCGACAGATAAAATTCATTTTTCTTTTCTACAAACCTTTCAGAACGATAGGTCTCTTTTTTCTCACCTAATCCGAGAAAACGCGTATGGTCTCCCGGTTGCTTCCATCGATCGGTAAAAGCTCGAACGTCAACGTTGAAATAAGGATCAATATTCTCAACAGCATCGGCAATCGTCGAATTGTAAATATCTCCACCAAACGTATAGCTCGAAGTAAGATTCAATCCGAATCCTTTGTACGCCAATGTCATTCCCCAACTTCCTTTCAATATAGGATTTTCATTTCCCACAGCAACTTTATCATCTTCATTATACTTCAAAGTATAATGTCCGTCCTTGGTAATAAAAATTTCCTGCCCAGTAGCCGGATCGATACCGGCAGAACGCACTGCATATATATCATACTGAGAACCGCCCTCTTTGTAAAGAAGTTTAGGTTTAGTCCCGGTATCTCCTCCTTGATTGGTTTTTTCCAAGGCATCGCTGATCTTTGTTATTTTATCGAAATTATGAGACCCGTTGATATAAGAGCTCAGATACCAGTCTTTTGTTTGCAAAATTCTTCCGGACAAACTAAAACTAAGTCCTTTATTCAATAATTCTCCCATATTGACTTTCACACTGGATACCCCGACCGAAGGAGGCAAATCGATGGGTACTAACATATCAAAAGTCTTATCTAAATAGAAACTAAAATTAAACGAGAGGCGATCCTGAAACATACGAGTATTTATCGCAAATGTATTCTTCAAGGTTTTTTGCCACTTCAATAACGGATTTCCCATATTTATCGGGGTAGCACCGACTCCTGTATAATAATCATTATCCTGATCATATTGATATCGGGTTACCGCCTGTTTTGCACTAAACCCGGCATTTCCCGTAGATCCCATATTCCAACGGAGGCTCAAATCATTCAGCCAACTCTTTCTAAAAAATTTCTCTTCATGGATATTCCAACGAGCACCAACCGACCAAAACGGTCCGAAACGCTTATTTGCACCGTTCGAAGAATTTCCCGAATAAGAGAGATTCCCGTCTATAATATATCGTTTTAAAACAACGATCGTCGTATTTCCATAAAATCCTACACTTGTGCTGATATTCTCATCACCACTCGGTTTTCCATTCTTGGTATATCCCATAGCAAATTTAATGTCATTCAAATTATCCTTCATAAACCCGATCCCTTGTGCAGAAAAATCACTGGAGTATTTATAAGATATACTTGAACAACCTGCGTTAACAGAAAACCCGACATCCTTAAACTGTTTTCTATAACTGGCTGTAAATTTTCCATCCCATGCCGAATTATTTGTTCCGGAGATCGTATAAGAACCTTTTTCGGCCGGATTTACCGTTGACAGATATTGAGAATCATCCGGAGAAACATACACGTCGGACTGACTGTAATCTGAAGAATAATTTATTTGTCCGGTAACATAGAATTGAGGCACGATATCCCAACGTATCATTACCGAATTTTTCATATTTCGGCTCTGATTTTTACTAAAACTCGATAAAGTCGCATTATACAAAGGATTTTCGATCTTTTTTTCTGATCCGGAAGGATCGAAAGGATCGAAATAATATTCTTTGATATATTCCCCGTATTCATCATAAATCGGTTCATACGGATTCATTTTACTATATGTGGAATAATCTCCATAAGGAGAACTCTTACTTCCGCCCAATCCATAACTTCCTGTAAAAGAGATAGTCAACTTATCAGTCAACCGATAACCGAAATTTATATTGAATCCGTAATTACGACGATAGTCTCCTTTCATAATACCATAAGTATCTCTAAAGCTAAGTCCCGCCGAATAAGATAAGTTTTGCCCCATACCGGTAAGTGTCAGAGAATGGGAATGGCTGAAGGCGAACCGCAACGGAGCTTTATACCACTCTGTATTGATTCCTTTCCGAATATTTTCCAATTTATATGCGTATGCCTGATCTAAAGAACCATCATCGGTATCATAAAGACCGGCAAGGCGTTCCAGTTCCAGTTTCTGCTCGGCATTGGTCAAGTTCATCGAAGAAAGATCGGCATAGGCAAATGTCGGAGTAAAACTATAACGTAAACGCACTTTACTATCCTTTGCCCTAACACGTTCTACCAAAATTACACCGTTGGCAGCCCGTTCACCATAAAGTACCGTAGCCGAAGCATCTTCTAATATCGTAACAGATTCTATTTCATTGATCTCCATATCATAAAGCTCTTCCATAGAAATCTCTACTCCATCCAATATTACCAACGGATTATTAATTCCCTGCTCTCCACTAATAGCCAAAGAGTTAGCACCACGAATTATCAGTTCAGGAACTACATTCGGATTTGATCCCGCTGCATTATTCTCTACAATCTTCATATTAGGGGTCAGTGCCGTAATCGCTTTCAAAACGTTCGTACTGGAAACCTTCAACAAATCATCACGCTGCAATGTCGTAGCCGTTCCCGTAAAAGTTTTCTTATCTTGCGCAAAAAAACCATTTACCACAACCTCACTTAAAGCGACATTATCTTCTTTTAAGTGAACAATCAATTTTCGTTCAGGCTTTACAACCTTGATAGAATGCGGCAACATACCTACAAACGAAAAATCGAGAAATATGTCTTTATCCGATTTAGGAATCTGTATGATAAACCGCCCGTCAACATCCGTAGCTACCGCCTGTGTTGTTCCTCTTACTTTCACAACAACCCCCGGTAACGGCTCTTCTTTACTATCAAGTACCGTACCGATAACCGTAACTCGCTGGGTTTTAGGCTGTTCTTTTTTATCTGAAGTTTGTTTATTTTCATTTTTAGGAGGGGTTTGAGCATTTATTAAGCCGGTTATCATTACTAAAACAGATAACAGCAAAACTCTCTTCAACCACCGTCTCAGAACAAAAGTGTAATATAACATATAATTTCTGAGTTTTTATAATCTTTCCTCATTCGGAGAAAACATGTTCGACTATTTTACATAAAATTAAAATCCGGAATAGGTTCAGGTTTCAGTATCCGGAGCTATATAACCTACAATCTTACAAATCTTGCATAGTTAGGAAAAGGTCAGGTTCGGAAAAAATTCTTATTTTTTCCGAACCATTCAAAACCCATTTATTTAGATCTTGCATCCAAAGCTTCATCGATCAAGTACAACATGGCTTTAAAATGAGCTTTTGTATCGGTATCGACAGCTCCCATTCGTGATTTCAATAAAGATTGAACACGTAAAAGCTGACCGAACAACAGATCTTTCGAATTATCTATACTTCTTAAATTTACTCTATATTGCCAACCGTAACCATAGCCGATCTCATCTTGAGCCATTTTGCGTGCGACAACACCTGAGCCTTCTTTCATTTCCAATTCACGCAAAACATCTTTATAACGTTCTACAACTCCGCTTTCATCCAGTCCCATAGAAACAATTTCGTCAACAGACGGAGCATAAGCCGCAGCAATACTATTTTCGTCGGTCAATCCCATTTTTTGTAAAGGCTTGGTTGCTTTACCGGCTACATATACAGCTCTTTCTAAGAAAAGACGTTGCAACATACGGTCAGATTCGGGTACATGATTCTTCTTTATGGCGCTTTCCCAAACCAAAGAATAAAGATCATCAAAGTATTCTTTAGGAGAATATCCCTCTTTACCGGCAATATGAGACGAGAAAATAACATTGCTGTACGAGTTAAATAATTCAAGTCCGGTATAGTATCTCATAATCGGAGCTAATCCGACTCTTAATCCGAAGTTCTTTGTCACTTCTTCATTGTCTAACCAGTCGCAATTTTTCAACTCGTTTATCACCCATTTAAGGGCAGCTTTTTGTTTCGATTTTTCTACTGCCCGAACTCTTTCTCCCGGAGTACCGGCTTTCAAATCGGTCAAATAAATTCCTCCGATATTCAACATAACATGACGGAAATAGCGGTCATATTGTTTAGCCAAGTTCTCATAAGTCATCTCCCTGTATGAACCGTCCGGATCCATTTCATCTGTTATCCATTCATTCATGTGAGCAAGAATATATTTCAGATTCTTTACACCGTAATCGGATGCCTTGATCGCATCATCGCCAAGATCCTCCTCCACGGCACTCGGATCATAACGTCCTGAAACTTGTTGTCTTCCGTAACGATAAAGCGGATCTCCTGCTTTTGCATCAATCATAGCTTCGAGATACGGAATCTCTTCCATCTCATCTTTTGCCTCAAAGATCGGTTTATAAGCATATTCTACCAAATAATAATCATATACGCCTAAATCGGGAGGAGTCAGTTTAACCCCCTTATCTCCCGGTTGAGCAACATAATTGAAACGGGCATAATCCATAATAGAAGGCGTAGTTCCGTATTTCTGGGTAAAGCTTGCCGAACGTAAAGAATCGACCGGGAAAGCGGCAGATGCTGCCATATTGTGCATAAATCCGAGACAGTGTCCGACTTCATGAGCTAAAATATAGGCAATAGATTCGGTAATCATATCTTCATCCATTTTCTTACTCCGAGCTCTTTCATCTACTTGTGCAGTCTGTACAAAACGCCATTGGTTTAACAGCTTGACCACATCATGATAAACCAATACCGATGCATTGATAATTTCTCCGGTAGAAGGATCTACCCATGACGGCCCCATAGCATTCATAACTCGTGCCGGAACATAACGAATACAAGAATATTTTAAATTATCCGGATCAAAATTAGGATCATCTTTCGGGAAATCAAGAATCTGAATCACGTTCTTAAAACCGATTTTTTCGAATGCTTTATTCCAGCGAAGAATACCCATACGCGCACCCTTAGCCCAGGCTGCAGGAAAAGCGTCATCTAAATAAAAAACAATCGGCTTTACCGGTTCTACCAACTCACCGCGTAAGTAAGCCGCAGTATCTTTAGGCTGTAAATTCCAACGATGAATCATCGAATAGGTTTTGATAAAATCTTCATTTTTATCAAAATTCAAACGGTTTGTATTAAAAATACCTATTCGCGAATCTGAAACACGAGGCCGCATTTTTTGTTCCGGTAAAAGCAGAATCGTACGGGTTACCTGAAATGTCACCGGAACATTCTGTGATAATGTATACAGACCCATCAGTTTTGTCGAAACCGAATAAGACATATACGATTTGATAGAAGCATTATCTTCGAATGCTTTTATTCCTGTCACAGTCGAAGCTTTAGAGTTGAAAGTACCAGAAACACTCACTACACCACCGCCATTCGACATAGGAGATAATTGGTCGTTCGATCCGGTAAAAAGAGTAGTCATATCGAATACAACCGCCGAACTGTCAGGAGTATAGCAAAAAACAGGCATTGTATTCAGAATCGGATCTAAAGTACTGATACCAATAGCCTTTTTCATTGCTGCATCTCCTTCATCATATCGTGGAGCGACATTTACCTTCGACATACAGATAAGACTGTCCATCTTGACAAATTTCACATGCATCGGCGGTTTAGGCTTGTACCCGATCATCCCGAGATCCGTATCACTCGCACCTGAGATAGTAGAAGCAATCAAAACTTCCCGACCTAAATATTTTACAGGCATTTCAAAATAGATTTTCCCTTTAGTCCAATGTAATGTAAGAAAATCACCTTTCGCCGTTTCACAAGCTTTCGTCTTAAAAGTCCGTTTGTACTTGCTACTCTCTTTTTTCACTGAAGAATCTTTCGAAACTTCCGTTTTTTTAGACTTTTTAGATTTCCCCCTTTTGGCATAAACATCGGGAGATCCGAACAATAATACTGCCGACAGCAATATTAATCCAACTTTTCTCATTTGCACTTACCTATAATTTAATTATTAATCCTAAACATGTTCTATGATTTTCATAGTTAAGTTAAACAGCTAAAATACAGAACACGCCTTTTCTCTATTTCCAATTTCTAATATCCAAACAAAGGAGATTCCCCGTAATTCAGCGGGAATCTCCCTGTTTTTCATATATATTCTTCAACTTTACGGAACTATTACCGAACAACATTTATCTCCTATTTTAACAATATATGAACCCGGCACGACTTTTATAGTCTCCATATTTTCAGACGCCTTACGCATTGTAACTAAAGCTCCATTCAGAGAGAATATTTCAATCACATCATTATTTGCGATGTTCAATACTTTAATCAAACCGTTTCCGGTAGTTACGATTTTGTCACTTACCGTATTTTCTTTTACTCCTGCAGGAACAGTAATGTGAACATTTGTTGTTTTAAACATATTTGCAGTACCCGTAAATTTAGGATAAGCTGCCGTCGCCATAATGCAATACACACTGTCAGCAAGTTCAGTACCGGTAAATGTGAACACACCGTCTTTTTCTGTATAATCCACATCTTTTTGCAATGCTGTTCCGGAGGTCTTCAAACGCCATGTATATGTTGTCGTTTCTTCCTTATCGGATACTCCGATAGCTTTCAATTCAGAAGAAAAATCGACAATCGTCCCGGCAGTAATATCTTTGGGTAACACATAAGGAGCTTGAGGGGCATAAGTAAGACGACTTGCAGAAGACATACCTTCTGTTTTTTTAGGGAGAGTAGAGATTTTCAACCTGTTATTTTTCACATCTAATGTAGTTTTAGGAGCAACTCCTTCACTCGGCATGATTATTTCTTCCAAGTTATTGTTGCTTAACCGACATGGACCTAAATCATTACATACCGAAAGATCGATACTTGACAACAGATTTTCGCTCAAATTTAAATTATATAAATCAGAGCAAGCCGTTAAATCTATACTTTCGAGCTTATTTTCATTGGCAGACAACCAAATTAATTTCGGACAATGAGTCACATCTAAAGCTGACAATTCATTCTCTTCTGCATAGATATAGTACAGTTCCTCATTATTCGTAACATCCAATTCTTTCAATTTATTAGTCGGAACTTTAAGAACTCCCAACTGAACGGCTTTCGTCACATCTATAGAAGTAATTTCCTGCTCATCTACACCGAAGTACAACATATCTCTCCCATAAATTTTTATTGTACCTTTAGGAGTTCCCGTCACAACTGTCGGTTTCATCGTATTCTGTCCGAAAACAGCAAGTGAATCATTGATCTCTACCGTTTCTATCGACATGCCGTCTCCCCAATCGATAAATACTTTATGTCCGGTAGCACAACCAAGTTGTAATTCCACTTCTTCAGCTTTTGTAGTATTCAATGTAATTGCAGCTTCTGTAACCACTACCGAAAGATCTGTCTTGTAAGAATTTGTAGTACCTGTAAATTTAGGGAATGCATTAGTTGACATTACACAATAAATCGTATCTGACAACTCTTTATCAAACTTAAATACACCTGCACTGACTTCTGTATAATCCGTTCCGGGTGTTAAAATCGTATTGTCTTTCTTCTTTATCCACCTATAAGTAGTTGTTTCTTCTTTATCGGATAATCCTTGTAATGTCAATTCGGATGAAAGATCTATTGTCCCTCCCAACGCTATTTCTTTAGGAGACGGGTACGGATTTTGCGGATAATAAGTATAAGTTCTGGCTGTCGTAACAGGCAAGGTAGATAATTTAAAATAATTATCTTTCAATAAAACTTGTGTTAGATTGGCACTTGATGTCGGGAAAATTACCGAATTCGCAGCTGCGAATCTATTCCCTGACAACCGAAGATATTTTAAACTTTCACATGCCGAACAGTCAATCTCTGTCAAAAGATTATTCGTTAACGCTAATGTCGTCATTTTAGTATTAGCGCTTACATCAATCGTAGTAATTTTATTATCTGCAAGATTTACATTTGTAAGACTGGGACATCCGGTCAGCTTGATCTTGGCTATCGACATACCGCTTGCCAAAAGTTGCGTCAAATTAGGAGCATCGCCCAAAGTAAGAGTTTCAAGTTTATTATCGTCAAGACTCACATATTCTAACTGATTATTCTTCGATAAATCAATTGTCGTAAAGCTATTATCATTGACTTTAATATATCCCAAATTTGTTGCCCCCGTTACATCCAATTCAGTAATCTGTTGATCTGCATCAATAACAAAAAACTTAATATCATCTGCATAAATCTTTATTTTTCCACCATTTACAGGAATTCCAGTAACAACAGTAGGATGAATTGCTGCAGAAGAAGCTGTCGGATAAACGGTCGCTGAATCGGCAATTTCTACCGTTTCGACAAGTTTTCCATCTCCCCAATCAATATGAATCGTATGAGCTGTTCTACAACCAAATTTCATTTCTATCACATCAGTCTTAGTCGTAGTCAATGTAATAGAAGGCGTAGTAGTTTCTGCATACATATGTGTAACAGAAAAAAGACACAATAGAGCAGATAAGAGTAAACATCTTTTCATAAGCCTTAAGTTTTAGTTATTTAAGAATAAAATTAACACTATTAAAATCCTATTAAAACCTTATAGTTCACAGATGTCCATATTAACGAACGTTAATATGGACGATTTTTTTTATCAAGGACATTTTTTCTATTAGCACTTAAGAAACTACTTTTCAGAACAATATCCGCTTTTTCTCACCAGCACAATATCTTTTTTCCACAATCCAAAGAAACGTTCAATTAATCGGACGAATCACCTTATATATAATAAAACATTAGCATAAAAATACGCTAACCCAGCATAAACATTCATGCCTAACGGCTACAAATATAATAAATTTATTTCTTTTCTTATCAAAAACATATTTTTTTGTGCAACATATGCTATACAGCAGCTATTTTATCAAGAAAAAATGATAAAATATACACCATTTATACAGAATTATGTTTTCATTCTTTTATTATCACCAATTGAAAATTTATTTATTGATCCAACATTATTAGTTAAAAAAAATGACTAAATTCTACTTAGATCAGTTTTGAGAGAAATCAACATGAATAGTCAATTCTCCTCTCGAGAAAGAAACATCAACACCATTACAGACTAAAAGAAAACGTAAAGATGACCTAATAATATTTTTTATTAGAAAATTCAGACAACTTTAAGAAAACAACACTACTCTTTATCTAATCTACAAATAAACAAAAAAAGAATCCCTATAAACTGAGAAGTTATAAGGATTCTTTATAAAATAGTATTGTTAATTACTTACTCAAAGCAGTAGCTACGTCAACCGCACAAGCTACTGTACATCCTACCATCGGGTTGTTACCGATACCGAGGAATCCCATCATTTCCACGTGAGCAGGAACTGATGAAGAACCAGCAAACTGAGCGTCAGAGTGCATACGACCCATAGTGTCGGTCATACCATAAGATGCAGGACCGGCAGCCATATTATCAGGATGCAAAGTACGACCCGTACCGCCACCTGAAGCAACAGAGAAATAAGGTTTGCCTGCCAATACACGTTCTTTTTTATATGTTCCGGCAACCGGATGTTGGAAACGGGTCGGGTTGGTAGAGTTACCTGTGATAGACACATCTACGCCTTCTTTCCACATAATAGCCACACCTTCGCGAACATCGTCAGCACCATAGCATTTTACTTTGGCACGAGGACCATCAGAATATGCAATTTCTTTAACCACCTTCAGCTCTCCGGTATAGTAATCGAACTGAGTCTGAACATAGGTAAATCCATTGATACGAGAGATAATCTGTGCAGCATCTTTACCAAGCCCATTCAAAATACAACGTAAAGGTTCTTTACGTACTTTATCGGCCTTTGCAGCAATTTTGATAGCACCTTCAGCCGCAGCAAACGACTCGTGACCAGCCAAAAATGCGAAACATTTAGTTTCTTCACGCAATAACATTGCAGCCAAATTACCGTGTCCTATACCTACTTTACGATCATCGGCAACAGAACCGGGAATACAAAACGCCTGCAATCCTATGCCGATAGCCTCTGCTGCTTCTGCCGCATTCTTGCAACCTTTTTTCAAAGCGATAGCAGCGCCTACGACATAAGCCCATTTCGCATTTTCAAAACAAATAGGCTGAGTTTCCTCGCACGTTTTATAAGGATCGAGACCATATGATTCGCAGATAGCATTTGCTTCTTCGATATCTTTAATTCCGTTTTCGTTCAATGCAGCAAGAATCTGTTTGATACGACGGTCTTGACTTTCAAATTTTACTTCTCTAATCATTATCTGTTCCTCCTTATATTATTCGTGACGTGGATCAATATGTTTAACTGCACCCTGTTCTTCAGTGAAACGTCCGTAAGTGCCGGTCACTTTTTTCAAAGCTTCATTGGCATCCGTACCTTTCTTAATCTCGTCCATGAATTTTCCGAGGTGAACAAATTCATATCCGCAAATCTCATCGTTCTTATCAAGAGCGATAGTTTTAATATAACCTTCCGCCATTTCAAGATAACGAGGGCCTTTTGCCAAAGTACCATATAAAGTACCTACCTGACTACGCAGACCCTTACCGAGATCTTCCAACCCTGCACC
>CDYI01014407.1_pt1 | contig 16288 bp, 16 predicted proteins | sample 557711 | NCBI WGS metagenome assembly CDYI01 (sample SAMEA3182054, study PRJEB8094) | gut metagenome | biome: human; feature: gut; material: Stool; isolation source: human stools | place: Canada | collected 2012-11-13 | reverse complement strand
GGTGTGCACTAGCTATCGGCTCCCTTGTTAAATATATTATAGTTAATTAAATAAAATATGTCAATTATCTTCGATCATTTTCAAAAAAGCCGGAGTGAAACAGATCCGCGTTCACGATCTCCGGCATTTCTCACGCCTCGCTATTGATTGAACGTGGTTTTTCTGCTATTTTGGTATCTGAACGCCTGGGACACGAGAACGTGTCAACCACACTAAACGTATACTCCCATCTTTTCCCCTCTAAGCATTCAGAAGTTGCGGAAAAACTCGAAAGGTTATATCATTACGAATAGTATCATATCAGTATCAAAAAAGGCTGACTCAAAGAGTTTCCCCTAAGAATCAGCCTTATATTCTTGATTAGTCCTGAACGTATGGCATCAAAGCGATATGTCTTGCTCTTTTGATTGCTACTGTAAGAGCTCTCTGATGTTTTGCACAGTTTCCTGTGATTCTTCTCGGAAGAATTTTTCCTCTTTCAGAAACATATTTCTTTAATTTTGCTACATCCTTGTAATTGATCTCGTTATTTTCTTTTCCACAGAATACGCAGACTTTTTTTCTTCTGCGAGCCGGACCTCTTCTCTTAAATCCGCCTTCCGGTCTGCTTCCCTTTTCGTAAGCCATGATGATTCTCCTTTCCTAATTGAACGGCAGCTCCTCATCAATACCATCCGGGATATTCATAAATCCGTCTCCTGCCGGAGCGCTCGGCGCCGGACTCGGTGCAGACTGCTGATACATACCTCTGTTGGCTTCGCTCTCTGCTCTGCTCTCTGCGAACTCCTGCTCTTCCACGATCACTTCTGTTGTGTATACTTTCATACCGTCTTTATTCGTGTAGCTTCCTGTCTGAATACGACCGGAAACAGAAACCCGCATGCCCTGACGAAAATATTTTTCCGCAAACTCTGCCGAGCGGCCGAATACAACGCACGGAATAAAATCCGCTGTCGGTTCGCCGTCTCTTTTAAATCTACGGTCAACGGCAACTGTATATCTTGCAACTGCCGTTGTATTATCTCCCTGTGAATATCTGACTTCAGGATCTCTAGTCAACCGTCCCACTAAAACTGCCTTATTCATATATACCTCTTTCCGCTTATGCTTCCTGTTTCACGCATAAATATCTGAGTACGTTGTCCATGATGCGGATACGCTGCTCCACTTCTCCCGGAACTGTACTTTCAGCTTCGAAGTGTACGAAGTAGTAAAATCCTTCTGTCATTTTCTGGATTTCATAAGCGAATCTTCTTTTGCCCCACTCATCCACGTCTGTTACGTTACCGCCGAAACGTGTGATAAGAGCTTTCACTTTCTCGATTACGTTCGCTCTTGCTTCGTCTTCGAGTTTTGCGCTCACAACAACAGCTAATTCATACTTATTCATGTTCTTATACCTCCTTATGGTCTCTGGCTCCTGTTTTCATTACAGGAACAAGGAATTATGATACATATCGGTTTCAATCCGACAGTATGTCACAATTATTGATGATACCATAAGTCTTTTTTAGTTTCAAGTCCTTTTTACGATTTGTCTCGTGTTTTTTTCGACTAATTTGCGGGCAACCATGATCTGATGTCCGCAGCCTACGCACTTCAATCTGAAATCAGCTCCGACCCGAAGCACTTCCCACTCCTTGCTCCCGCACGGATGAGGCTTCTTCATCGTAATGATATCGCCTATATCAAATCTGTCTGCCATATAATTTCCTTTCTTCGTCATCAATCTACCGCAGTCAGAACTCCCTGTACAAGAAAACGTTCGTCATCGCGGACATTTGTACACGTTGACAGACTGACAATCTGCGACTGCGCCGTCAATTCCACGTCTTCTACCTTATAATTCGAGGATTCCTCGCAAAGCTTCAAATACGCCTCATAATCCGCATCCGTAGCATAATCAAGCTTATAATTATCCGCCGTATCTTTCACAACTCCAGCTGAGAACACCTTATATGTTCTAACCTTTCCATCCGGTGTATATATGTAGAAGTTTGGATGCTTCTTACAGAAAGATTCATTTTCGTATTTAAGAAGCTCCGAAAACATTTCTCCTCCGACGTTAAGATGATGACCGTAGATAAACGTGTTTTTGTCTGAAAAATCATTACTGTTTCTCATATCTACAAAAATCGCACCAAGCTTATTGTCATTTGCCGTAAACGTCTTTGTCAGATACTCATTATTATCCGCGCTCTTTACAACGGGATAATTGATCACCGCCGGCTCATCAAAGCGAATCCATGCAACCGTGTCTTCGTTTTCTTTCAGCAAAGCGTCAAAATCAACAGTAAAACCTTTCCCTTCTTCATCCGCCGTAATGGCAATGTTTTTAATCTTATCGTACTCTTCCCCGCCGGAGTAATACGGAATCAGCATCGTGATAAGCTGATACAACGAAAAAATAAACACGCACGCCGCTATAATAAGCACTCCTCCGGAAGCAAAATTAAATGCTGCCCGTTTTTGTTTCTTTTTCTTTTTTGACATCGCCTTTGATTTTCCGTTCGGATGACCGCCTTGCTTTCTGACAATTCCATCTGCCGATCTGACCGGCTTCTGTTCTGCAGGATTTCCCTGAGCCTTTCCCGCCGCTCTTCTTAAGGACGGATCTGCCGGCGTTCCCGCTTTCCCCGCTGTTCTTCTTGCGGACGGATCTGTCGGCGTTCCCGCTTTCCCTGCCGTTCTTCTTGCGGACGGATCTGTCGGCGCTCCCGCTTTCCCTGCCGTTCTTCTTGCGGACGGATCTGTCGGTGTTCCCGTTTTCCCCGCTGCTCTTCTTGCGGACGGATCTGTCGGTGTTCCCGTTTTCCCCGCTGCTCTTCTTGCGGACGGATCTGTCGGCGTTCCCGCTTTCCCTGACGCTCTTCTTAAGGACGGATCTGTCGGCGCTCCCGCTGCATCCCGCGTTCTTCCTGTTTCAGAATGTTCCTTTCGCAGACTTCCTTGCGCACGCCCTGCCTGTTCAGACGGTTTCCTCACACTTCCCGACTCTCGTCTCATCGGAGTAACCGTTCCGCCCGGCGTTGTTCTTCTGGTCGGATCGCCGCTTTCCGATGTTCTTCGTACAGATGCCGAACTGCTTTTTCCTGACGGTCTTCCTGCTGAGGCGGGAGCGCCGTTTCCCGACGGTCTTCTTCCCAGACCTTCATTTGCCCGCGCGCTTCCCTCAGCATTCCTTTCTCTTCGCACCGTACGTTTTCGCGCGTTTTGATCCATTGTATTTCTTTCATTTCTGTCCATAGGTAATTTCCTCTCCTAAAATCCCAAAACATCGTCTACAAGAATTATTTTAAACCGCTTCGGAATTCTGCTGAATCTTGTGACCAAGACCTGACAGCAGATGCAGTCTGAACTCTTGCAGTCAAAACAGCTTCCGTTTTTTACGCATGGAGTCTCAAGTCCGAATCTCTGTGAATTGATCGGCGCAGCTTCGTTTCTCGCCCTTTGCACCGCATCTTCTTCTGACTTCACCACTTTATTCATTCCTACGATAAGCAGTACGTTTTTCGGTCCGAACGCATATGCCGCCACACGGTTCGCATTTCCGTCAATATTAACAAATACTCCGTTCTCACTCATAGCATTGACACTTCCGAGGTACCAGTCGCATGTAAACGCTTTCAATGCAATCTCCTGACGTTCTTCGGGTGTCGCCGCCTGATCCCTGTCATAAAACTCATAATTTCCCGCATTGATCGCATCAAGAAGTCCCGATTCCCGAACCGACATCGAGCCGCCCATTGTAACCGAGCTTCCCTCCTCCATCAGCTCCAGCGCTTTTTGAACAGCTTCTTCTTTCGTTGATGCATAATAAGCTTCCATATTTCTTGATTCAAGCGCTTTCACAACACGTTTGCCAAGCGCTTCATTTCTCATCCGTCTTACATCCATAAGAAATACTTCCTTTCTTTTATTTTATATTTACAGCAACAAGCGTAGTGTTCCCGCCAGAACTTCCACCTGCCGGAAAATCTGTCTTTCTGTCACACTCTCTGTAGCCGGATCAGGTATGTCTTTTTACCGTTTCCCGAAGCACATATTTTTTATCGCTGTACCTGTCGGCAATATAACTGTTTGCTTTCTTTTCCGTCTCGTCTTTCAGCGGCTCAAGCTTCACTTCTTCACCGTATTTTCTTTGAAGCGCTTTTTCAAGAAGATAATCACATACCTGCGGATTTTTCGGAAGAAGAGGTCCGTGCAAATATGTTGCGATCACATTTTTATATATAACGCCTTCATAACCTGATTTTCCTGTATTTCCCAAGCCGTAAAACACTTTCCCGAACGGAGTGTGATCACCGATATATGTCCTTCCTCCATGATTTTCAAATCCGACTACAGGCTGTTCAAAAAGCGGACTGTTCAACACGATATTTCTGATCAGTCTCTCCGGCTGCCATTCTGTCGTTATATCAAGAATCGAAAGACCTTCTATCGTCTTTTTATTTGTCTTGTAATATTTCCCGAGAAGCTGATATCCCCCGCACACAGCGAGGACAACTCCCCCGTCTTCAACATATGCTTTAAAATCATCTTTGATGTCTTTTAGGAAACCGCATACAAGTTCCTGCTCTCTGTCAGATCCGCCGCCTAAGAGCACGATATCCAACTTAGAAAAATCAATTTTTTCACCTGATAGAAACGGAATCACCTCTGCCTCCATCCCCCGCCATTCAAGACGTTTCCGAAAACACTGTATATTTCCTCTGTCACCGTATAAGTTTAAGAGATCCGGATATAAATGTCCGATTGTAAGTTTCTTCATCGTTCCGTACCTCCTTTCCCCTCTAATTCAGTCAACATATGGTTCGTCTGATACAATCCGGAGTAGTTCACGATAACATAAAGATTTTTCGTGCCCTGCTCTACACACTCAAGCACCGATGCACGCATATCGTCTGTAGATTCGCAAGAAACATCTTCGTATTTCAACCGAAGCGCCATATCATACTTCCTTGTTCCCGCCGTAATAATCTTTCTTGCGTTACTTTCCGCAAGATACTGAAAATCCACATCCCAAAGCCATGATACGTCTTCCCCATCCTGATACGTATCATTGATCTGAATGATAATATCTTTCGGATTCGGATCTCTGAGTACATGCGATACTTTCTGCTGAAAACCGATCGGATTTTTCGCAAGGTGGAGCTGCACTCTTGCACCGTTTATATTAAAAATACTTTCTCTGTTATTTCCATAATCAAACGCCTCTATCATCTCTTTAAAATGTTCATATCCCGCTCCCATCGTTTTAAGAGCCGCATACGCCGACAGAGTATTGTAAATATTATAAGGTGTCCTTATCTGCGGATCAAAGTGGATTCCGTCCATATCAAATGAATACAATTCATCTTCTCTTACGACATGTTCAGCCGTATATTCCGGATTTGGTCTGTTCCATCCGCAGTTCGGACAATGATACAACCCTAACTGACCATAATGGAAAAACTGATATTCCAGTTTCTTTCCGCATTTGCGGCAAAAAATGCTCTCCCGTATTTCAGATCGTGAAACATCGTCAAATATCTGCTCGCTGATACCATATGTGACAAATGCATTTTTGCTTTCCTGCGCCAAAGAGTAAGATAAAATGTCATCACAATTTATAATAAGCGTTGTCTTCGGAACGCTTGTCACCGCTGTCATCAATTTATTATAAGTAATATCAACTTCACCGAAGCGATCAAGCTGATCTCGCGAAATATTTGTCAGCAGCGCACAGTCTGGCTCTATTTTCGGCAGCACCCCTACAGATGCGATCTCATCTACTTCTATGCATGCATAATCCGCATCCAGATTGCCATGCTTGTCTGTTGCAAGAACAAACGCCGAAATAATTCCGTTTAACATATTAGCGCCCGTACGGTTAATAATCACTTTCTGACCTTCATGCTCTAACGCCTTACATAAAATCGCGTTCGTCGTTGTCTTTCCGTTTGTTCCCATTGTGACGATCGTCTTTTTTCTAACCTGACCCGATAATTCCTTCAGTATATTCGGATCGATCAGACGCGCCACATATCCCGGAAGCGTCACCCCGCTTCCACGGTTTAACTTTTTGATCAGACTGCTCGTCGCTTTCGCGCATTTCACAGCAAATTTACTTCTCAATCTCATACTTGAACCAATTTCCCTTTTTATTTATTTTTCTGCTTTTTTAACAGTTCCCGAATGGCATACGCAACACCAAGCTCATCATTTGACTTCGTAATATATTTTGCCGCTTTTTTCAATTCCGAAACCGCATTTCCCATCGCTACCGTCGCTCCGAAATCCATTGACATCATCGAATAATCATTCAAACTGTCTCCGAGAACCATAACCTCATCCATAGTATATCCAAGCGACTCGATATATTCCTTCAATATCGGACCTTTCTGCGCTCTTGCATCCGTGATCTCCACATTTGATTCAAATGATGAAGCGACTGCGATTTTAGGATTTTTTTCAAGATGTTTTGTCACCCTGCGGACTAACTCAAGATCATGTGAAAACATAAATAGTTTAAACACCGGGATACCCGCTTTCTCAATCTCTTCAAAATCAGAAACAACCTTTACACTTTCTATCGCCCTGCGATATTCGCTTGTTTTCACGACCTCTTCCCGGGTCATATTTACATGAAAAAGCTGCATCTCCGCTATAATACTTTCTTCGACTTCTTTTTCCGTTCCGATACGGTAATCGCCTTCATTTGTAAGAAATACGATCGATATCGGAAATTCTTTCACCTCTTCGCAGATCTCTCTGCACAACTCCATTCCGATGCCGCATTCTTTTACAATTTTTCTCTGCGGATCTCTGACTTCCGCTCCGCTTCCCAATATATAATCACAAACAATTCCTGTTCCGTCAAGCTCTGCCATAGCGCCTTCATAACCTCTGCCTGTCGCCACCATAAACCGGATGCCTGCCGCACACGCTTCCTTTACTGCCGCGATCGTATCCGGAGCGATTCTGTGGTCATCACAAAGAAGCGTTCCATCCATATCGCTCGCTATCACTTTGATCATATCTTCATATCTCCAATCTATATACAATAGTTCAGCCATACAGTGTACGTAGAGCATAAAACATGCTTGCATGTTTTTACCGACGGACATCTGTGTGCGGTTACTTGCTATTCTATCTATTATAAAGTTTTTCCCCGCATTTTACAACACAAATCGCCCTAACCTGCACAGTCGTTTTTCCATAACCGTCACAGTCGTTTCTACAGTTTGATTTCCCCAAGTCTTCCGCTGCCTTTCAGATATTTCCTATATACAAAGAAAAAAACAACGCTTGTCACCGATGCCGCCAGTATATCCGCCACCGGCTCCGCATAAAAAGCATCTTTCGCCGTAAACAACGCCGGGAGAAAACATGTTGATGAAAAGTAAAAAACTTTTCTTACAACAGACATCCCAAGAGACAACTTCGTCATGCCAAGAGCAGTAAGCGCATCAACAAAAACATACTGCAGACTTAACGGAACAACCATCAGAGTAAACACTTTGATCCCCCACACGGACAGTTCCCGGTACTCTGCATTATCCGTAAAAATACGAACAAAATACTGCGGAGCCACTCTTGAAATAATAAACATCACCGCCGTAAAGAAAACACAGAGCATCAACACCCAGAGCACTGTTTTCCGAATACGATCCGCTCTGTTTGCTCCATAATTATAACTAATAAGCGGCTGCGACCCTCCTGTCACGCCAAGCATCGGCGCCGTGATCAAAAGCATATAGCTTTGCACGATCGTAGCCGCCGTGATCAACGTATCCCCGTAGTCTGCTCCGCCGTAATACTGCAAAACAGCATTCAGCGCAATGATGATCACACTGTCTGATGCCAGAATCAAAAACGGAGAGAAACCGATCTTCACGATTCGTTTTCCAATCTCCCGCTCAGGCTTCACCAGCGTCAGCGGAATACGCATCTTCTTTCTCTTCAATGTATAAAGAACAAAGATGCATGATGACATCTGTGCAATCACCGTAGCCACTGCCGCCCCCGCAATATCCATTTCAAGTCCGAAAATAAATACCGGATCAAGCACGATATTTACGATTGCTCCGATCAGTGTCGTCAGCATTCCAAGCCCCGGATATCCCTGTGCCGTAATAAAATAATTCATCCCCATTGACAAAAGAGCGAAAAAAGTTCCAAGCGTGTAAATAGTCATATAAGTATTGGCATACGGAAATATATCTGCGCTTGCCCCAAACCATCTCAGTAAATAATCTTTCGTAAGTAAAAATACAATCGTCAATATTCCCGAAAAAATAAGCAGCATAGAAAAACTGTTTGCCAGTATCTGCTTAGCGCTTTTTTCATCTCCCGCCCCGAGACGTACCGAAAACAAGACGGAACCCCCGATACCGATCAGCGTTCCGAACGATGACAACAATGTAATGATCGGAGCACATACCCCCGCGCCTGCCAGCGAGTCAGCCCCGATCACCGGAATATTTCCTATATAGATTCTATCCACAATACTGTACAGCACATTAACAAATTGCGCGAACATAAACGGAATTGAAATTTTTAATACAAGCAAAGGAATAGAATCCCTGCCAAAATCATTTTCTTTTTTCATAACTCATATAACCCTCTCCCTAAGATTTCAGGTTATATATTATCACTTTCTCACAGATATAAAAACCGCGAAAAGTGATTTTTCTAAAACTTTTTCTCGATTTTATTCCTGCAATATCCTTACATCCGCTCTTGCATGTAAAAACGGCAGTGAACGGGAACAGCACACTCGCCGTTCCCGTTCACTACCGTCAAAAACTTGTCAAAAGAAATGAATTTATCCTTCAATCGCAATGGATTTCTTAGTCTCTACTGCTTTCGCATCCTTTTTCGGAATTGTCAGGCTCAAAATACCGTTTTCAAATTTTGCTTTAATATCTTCGTGAGTGATCGCATCGCCTACATAAAAACTCCTCTGCATTGTACCTGCATAACGCTCTTTCCGAATGTATTTTCCCTTCTTATCTTCCTCGTCCTTGTCAAGTCCTTTCGCCGCCGAGATGGTCAGATAACCATTTTCAAGATCCACGGTAATCTCGTCCTTTTTAAATCCCGGAAGATCAATATCCAACTCATATCCCGCTTCATGCTCACGAATATCTGTCTTCATCATGTTTTTGGCATTCTTACCATACAGCGGATTTTTCTTTCCCCAGAAATCTCTGTCAAATCTCTCAAACGGGAAATCCATCCAATCATCGTCAAACAAATTCTCTCCAAAAATACTAGGCATCAACATAAGTCATATCTCCTTTCAAAACACTTTTGAATTTATTGTTTTCTTTGTTATATCTGTAATATAGCACCCGTTATTAGCACTGTCAAGAGGTGAGTGCTAATATTTTTGCTATTTTTTTGCAAACCCTTTAAAATCAATGGTTTGCAGTATCTTATTTCTTTTGAAATTGTGATTTTTTCTGTTTTGACACCAATTTGACACCATTTGCGCTAAAACTACAAGCCATGCAAGCGAAAAATGAGCTCCCGTTGAGAGTTTGATCTCATAAGTGGAGATCATTTTTTTCGCTTATAAGGCGATAGCCGCGACCGAATGAATGCAGGTCATGAGGTCCATAGCGAGTAGTTCTGTAATCATTCTTAAAGAAATCTGAGCCGTCACATAATCTGAACCAAATCCCTCTTCGCAATCTCTTTTCGATCCTGAACCAGTCTGTGATATGGTTATAAACTTCCATTTCATTGAACTGCTCCACAGCTACATTATATCCGGTCACAATCGATTCGTAATGCCCTTGTTCTGGATGATTAACTGTATACGTTTTTGTTCCTGTTTGCTCTTTTCTCCAGCCCGAGTAATATCCCGCATGCATTGTCTCGTCTAAATGTTGTCCTGCAACTCCTGAGATATCAGCTTGACATGTGCTACAAATTGTATGTTCTACCATTTCATATACTGGTTCATTGACAGTTTCTGTCCAAGCTTCCTGATCGACTACCCATTCTCCTGTATAGATCGGAATACTATAATCATGAGTATGTACCGGAGCTGTATTTTGAGTTCCGCCGTTTCCTGAGTTCCCTCCATTAGATTCCCCTGTTGTTTGGGAAGCGTTATTTTTCTGTGTAGAAGCAGAAGCATCCGGTTGAGATGCTGTCTGCTTCTCATCCTATTCTTTCTTGTACCGAATTTCGGTACAAGAACCTGTTCTAAAAAACACCACACATTTATTATACTTGTTATGCAAGTATTTGCATGCCCATATTATAGCTACAAAATATTAGTTCAATCGGATTTTTGCAACCGTACACCACAACTCCGCAACACTTTCTTATAGTTTAGATTAATCAAAAGAAGGGTGTCAAGCATTCAACACCCTATTATTCGACCTTGCAATCATTATACAAATATTTTTATTCATAAATGTTTGAATACATTTCATTGAGTTTTTTCACTCCATTCTCTATCTCCTCTTTCAGTTTAGCATATACTTCATAATCATCTGCTTCCATTTTTTCTTTATGTTTTATCTGACCGTTTCTATCAAGACTATACTCTTTTGGTTTTGTAGAACCGTCGTCTGCCAAATGGTTTTCTCTTGAAATATAAAGTGTTATAAAATCGCCTGTTTTCCGAATTGTAATACCCGGATTTTCTTCCAAATCGCTATTCTTTACGAGAAGTGTGGCTACGATAAATTTCTCTCTGTCACTCATTTCCTGATTCCATTTCCATATAGAAGGTCTGTCAAACATATAAATATCATACTTAAAATCGGAATCTGTGAGGCAATAATTATTACCTTCTTGCTCAAATCCAAGTTCCTCCAACTTATCTTCATATGTCCGCACAAGATGGTCCTGCTTGCCGTTTTGAATTCCTATATAAGCTGAAACTAAAATAACTATCGCCAATACTACTATTGTTCCTATTTTAAATATTTTTAAGTGTCTTACTTTTTTATCGATTTCTTGTACCATAGAGAAGTTATCCTTAAGCATAGAATCCAACGGAACTCCTGATTCGTCACTAATCTTTACTAATGTTTGTAAATCCGGATAATTCTTTTCCGTGTCCCTTAGTTAAAGATATGAACCCTCTTTATCAGTCTACTTTTCCAATAAATCGGTAGTATATCTCTATTTCCTGTATTCTTTCGTTCTCCTCATTTGTTGTTGCTTCGTGAATGAGTATTTTTTCTATCATTGCATTTAATAACGATGCTGTCAGTTCTTTTGGTACGGAATACTCCTTGATTAACTCAATCCACTTTTCAGCACCTATCATATCCTGTTCCATTTTACTTAATTCTTCTCTTAGGCTGGTTATCTGCTGTTCCAGTTCTATCTGTTCCTTTTGATATTTCCCCGACAGCATAATGAAGTTTCGTTCTGTTATCTTCTCACAGGCTCTATCTTCATACATTTTCGCAAATAAACAGTCAATCTCATTTTGTCGGTTCTCGGCTTTCTTCAAGGCATTTGCCTTTTTCTTCTTTTCCCGTATTTGCTCGGCATTACCGACTTTTTGTATCTTATGCAATACCTTTTCTTCGTCCTGCTGTACTGCCTTAGCCCAATACTGCAATCGTTCCAATACAGCTTGATACAGCACATCATAGCGGATATAGTGCATAGAACAATACCCTTTGCCAAATTGTCCGTAGAAACTGCAAGCATAATAACTGTATGGTGTCTTATTTGCTTTATTCGTTCCAAACCGCATAGACCAGCCACAATCCGCACACTTGACAAGCCCTGCAAATATCGGCGTTTCCTTTTCCTTTGTTTGTCTACGTCTTGATTTTATCTGTTCCTGCACACGATAGAATACTTCCTTGTCAATAATCGGCTCGTGTGTATCTTCTACACGAAACCATTCACTTTCAGGCTTTCGCACTTTCTTCTTGCTTTTGAACGATACTGTTGACTGTCGATTATGAACGCTGTTGCCGATATAAACTTCACTTTTCAAAATTCCTTTGATTTGTGCAATCGTCCACTCATAACGCTTACTTTCGGGCTTTCCCTCAAAGATATGTGCAAAAGTACCATACCTTGTAAAATTCAGCCAAGACGCTGTCGGGACTTTTTCTTCTCGCAGTATTTTTGTGATTTTTGCACTACCGTAACCTTGATAGGCTAAAGAGAAGATTTTTTCAACAATCCATTTTGTTTCCTCATCAACCAACAGTTTCCCTTTGATGTCGGGGTGTTTCTTATATCCTAACGGAGCATAAGCCCCATAATACGCACCCTCTGCAAATTTTGTCTTAAAAGCTGATTTCACTTTACGGCTCGTATCTCTTGCCACCCATTCATTGATGATGTTCTTAAATGGTGCAATTTCGCTTTCGCCTTTTTCGCTGTCCACACCGTCATCAATCGCTATGTAACGGACATTATGGCTGGGAAAATACAATTCTGTATATTGTCCTGTCATAATATAATTTCTGCCAAGTCGGGAAAGGTCTTTTGTTACAACACAGTTGATTTTTCCTGCCTCTATATCCTCAATCATTCTTTGAAAACTCGGTCTTTCAAAATTTGTTCCCGACCAGCCGTCATCAATATATTCATCAATCACATTCAAATGATGTTCTTTTGCATATAGACGCAACATACTTCTTTGTGTGGTAATGCTGGAACTTTCGCCTTGTAATTCATCATCTCGGCTCAACCTAAGATAAAGTGCAGTATTGTAAATCTGTTGTTTCATTGTCAGTTATCCTCCTTTATAACTAACCCATGTTTACAATACCTGCTTGCAAGTAAAGTATAACATGGGTTATTTTTCACATTCAATCTATTTCTTACAACTGCACCGAATTTATGCGATTGTCTGCTTTGCTTTCTCAAGCATAACATCAGTCAGAAGTTCTTCCATTGTCTTTCCCTTTTCAGAAAAATGCTCTTTTACAACAATCTTTGTCTTTCCTCTGTTTCCAATGCCACACTTGTTATTTTTCTTTTGAATTGTTTTTACAGCATTATCAATAACACATACCCCCTTTCTGTAAAAATAGTTTCTAAGCAATTCAACGGCTTTTGTCATAGCCCACAGGACTTCCACCTCTGCATTATCCAATGTAGCCGTACCCATTGCGTGCGACGCTCTGAACGCTCAAGCTGTGGCTGTACGGGAGTATCATTATCTGACAGCACAGGTCATGGCGATAAAAGAGGACAAGTCTTTTACAAGAACACAGATAGGTTATCGCTCGCTTTTGCAGGGAAAAGGTCATGGCGTATCTGTTTCAACAGCTCGCTGTCTGTCTAAGGTATTAAATTGCTTTATTTAGTTGTCAAAGAACACGAAAGAAGAAAATCGTCTTTCCTATATACCGCGTTGGAAAAGAGCAAAAGCGTAACCAATACTCAAAACTTTTTCTTTTCACACCCTAACTACCCATACAATACCGTTTCTGCCAACTGTGGAATGAAAGATTTTCTTTGCTCCATATAGGGAACGACAACTATCAAATGTTAAGTTGGAAATAAAAATATTTTCTTCTTTTTACATCAACACTCAACTGCCAATGCCTGCTTGAATACAAAATCAAGAAATAAAATATAATTTCTTCTTTCTTGCACCAACACTCGACACAAACAATGCTTTTGAATACAAAATAACGATAGTTTTTTCCTCTTTCGCATAACACTGTCCGCTAAACAGTCATTTGTTCGATATTTTGTGAAAATAATTTAATTTTCTTCTTCCACATAATACTGTCCATTCATCTTGAATTTCCGACATTTTTTCAAAACTTTTTTCTTCTTCCACTTCATATAGGGACAGCAACCCTCGATTTAATGAGTAGTTTTGAAAAAAAGTTAAATTTCCTTTTCTCGCACCATATCTGTACACAAGTTGATGTTTTGTTGCAGATTTTTCAAAGAAATTAAAAAATACCTCATTCTCTTGTGGAACAACGGTATCTATTCGTTCTTCTATGGTTGATTTTTCTAACTGCAATAAATGTTTATGCTTGTCTTTAAGTTCTGCCTGTTCAATCATATCTTTCAGTATCGTTGTATGATTTTCTTTGTCCAATGCCTGTACCATTTTTATTGTTGGTGCTACCTGTCTTTGTAACCAATGCAATGCTTTTTGTAAAGTATAAGGCTCTGGCTTTGTGGTTAAGCGTATCGGCTCTCTGTTTTCCCCCACAAACCACGCCCAATCATCATTCATTTTCCATTGATTTTTCGGTGTGTCGTCCTCTCTATCTACAAAACGGACATAATGATTGATGATAGAAAAAGCAGTACGTTCAGCGTCCCGATAAGTCAGTAAATCTACAACTGCATAATAGGCTCGTTCATTCTTCATGCGTATTTCAAAACGGTTCTTGATTTCTGTATCTTCAACTTCTGTGCCATTCTTGACATACTGCTCATAATTCTTCTGATAAGCACACATATATAATTCGCTACTTGTTGAACCGAGATATAAGGTTTCGCCTGTGTTCTTTGGTGTATCACTACCACATTTCTCTGTACCGCTGTAATCTTTCTGCATACGGAAGTAGGAAATACATTCGCCAGCCTTGTATTTTTCTTTTAACTTTGGAATATCCAAGATACCTGCCCTATCATTGATTGCCAAGTCAAGTCGTTTCATCTTACCGCCTGCCGTCATACAATCAAGCATAAAGTCATACCATGAGCGTTCCTGTACCAATAAATAGCTTTCCATTTGCCGACACCCTCTGCCTTTCAGTTCTAACAAAACACCTAAATGCTCCTGCATGGAACACATGATGTTGATGTCGCCTAAAACATATTTACTTTCATATCCGTACTTTCCAAAATCTTCATAAAGCATATAATCTGCTTTCAGTTGTAATATTTCACGAATAATCTTTAATGCGTCCGTAGTAGGAAAGCGGACACGAAAATAATCAATCAATAAAAATAATGGTTCTTGTGGATTAAAACGCTCAATCTGTTTTTCTAATGTTTCTTTCAATTCTTCCGTCAATGGAATTTTCCCTTTTTCAATGCGGTTATAATACTCACGACTGATACCACAGGCAAGAGCAAGTTTTCTTTGTGTTACTCCGTATTCTTCACGCTTTTGTTTTAATTCTTCAATAAAGTTTTTATCATTCATTCTTCAATTCCTCCAATCAAAAAAAGCAACTACCATTTACTGATAATTGCCTATACTTAAATTTCTGCAAAAGAAAAGGACAATCAATTTTTTATTTGAAATCAACTGTCTTTCCTATGTCTTATTCAATTTTTCTTAGTGATAACGGCATAATTTATATCACACCATGTAAAATGCGGTTTTGCCTTGTAAATACAGCGTTTTCTGCTTAGTAGTGTCTATTGTCTCTTGTTTTTTGTGCCCCCCTTGTTAGATAACGGGGGCTTGATGTTCGCTCGCAAGCTCGCTCAACTGCCGAAGTGAACCAGCCACTAAAAACGGCGGAAAAATCTAAGAGATTTTCCCACCGCCGTGTCTAGATCACTCCGTCAGAATACGATAATTTATCTAGAAAAAAATATTCACAAATTAAAATTTAATCGTCATTATTATTGATAAGATTATTGTCTAAACAATAATGATAAATACCATCATTTTCTACCGATTGACATGCAAAATCAGCTTTGGCTTTAACTTCGTCTTTAGCATTACCCATAGCAATACCTGTGCCAACTGCTTCTAACATCTCTACATCATTTTCTCCATCACCAAATGCTATAGCTTCGTCTTTAGAAAAACCGTAGTAATCCAGTATAGCATTAACAGCATTTCCTTTTCCACAGTTTATAGGAATAATATCGACGGCTTTATCCCACCATGCTGTTATTTGAGTATTATGAGTACCTTGCAAAATATCCATGTATTCGTCTTTCTTACAGGAACACATAATTTGATAAACATTCTCTTTACATAACATATCAAACTCCTTAGAAATGATAATTTCTACGTTACCAAAAGCAAAATACTGTTCTAAATCTTTATCTATGCCATTTGTAACAATCCATTTCTCATTACTAATAGCAATCGCTCTATTCATATTTTTTAAGTTTTGAATAATTATATTTTTATCATCATTATCAAGTGGATTCTTAAAAATGACTTCCTTTTTATTTCTAACGTATGAACCATTAAAAGTTAATAAGACATCAAAATCAATTCCTTCAAAATTTGGAATAACAGGATAACTTCTCCCTGTTGCCATACATAATAATATCCCCTTTTTTTGTAATTGTTTTAAAGTTGAAATCGTCTTTTTAGATGGCTCTTTTCCTCCCATTTTTAGTAAAGTTCCATCAACATCAA
>CDYI01022828.1_pt1 | contig 16575 bp, 13 predicted proteins | sample 557711 | NCBI WGS metagenome assembly CDYI01 (sample SAMEA3182054, study PRJEB8094) | gut metagenome | biome: human; feature: gut; material: Stool; isolation source: human stools | place: Canada | collected 2012-11-13 | reverse complement strand
GCTGAAAGACGACGCGGGCAATACCTATTCCTATGTGGACGAGGAAATGCGTAACAGGCTGCAAGTGCGCCTTATTACCCGCACCCTTGCTTTTCATGTAGGATAATCTTTTAGCCCATGCGGGGAGCGTGTCCCCTTTCCACGCTTCCCGTTATGGGCTATTTGTCGTTCCGTAACAGCATATCGGAAACGGTATGTTTTTACAGGCTGACAAAGCCTTATTGTTCCTTGACAAAGAAAGCCTTCGGGCAGCATAAGGCAGACGGATACGATCTGTCTGCGCCAAGCCGGTCGGCCGGTGCGCCATGACCCTGTTGCAAGTCCGCAGGACGGGACCCCTACCAAACAGGAGAGCGACGAACACCAGGCCGCAAAACAGGTGTGGCAGCCTGTGGGCGATGACGCGCAGGCAGGATAATGAGACTCCCGCGTTGAACGCCCTCAAAGCATTGCGCGGCGCACCCATCAGCATGGGCCGGGGTGAGATTCCCGTGGAGCTGCGGCCAGCAGCCATCCGTTTTCTGCCTCTTTTATGGCTTTAATGACATGGCATGAAAGGGGCTTTATCATGCAGAAAATGCAATCTGAAAATAAATATGCCCCGCCTATGCGGAGCAAAAAGAAAATCGGTAACACGACCTTTATTGTCAATTCTTTTTTCCCTCAAAAGGGAAATCAGACGATCGCCTCCAAACTGGAGAACCTGATCAAGGCTGATGTTCAGAAAGAAACTGTGACCTAAAATCCTCCTAACAGGCAGACAGAGAAAAGAAAGCGCGGTATAATGAAGGTGGACTTCAATATCGTGTTTGACTGCCAGATAGGAGGTATTTATGCATTATCAGTCAAACACTGCTGCCGCGCTTCAATTCCCTTATGCAGCTATGAGTTCCGAAGAACTTACTGCTTTGTATTGTCGCCTGTCCCGTGACGATGAATTGCAGGGTGACAGCAATAGTATTGTAAACCAGAAAAAAATCCTGGAGAAGTATGCTCTTGAACACGGATATACCAACTTCAAATTCTATGTTGATGATGGTATTTCCGGCACGACCTTTAACCGCCCAGGCTTTCAACAGATGATTGCAGATATTGAGGCAGGCCTTGTCAAGCGCGTTATCATCAAAGATATGTCGCGTTTCGGGCGTGACTACCTGCAAGTCGGCATGTATACGGAGATCATGTTTCCCGAACATGATATTCACTTTATTGCGGTGAATGATGGTGTAGACAGCACCCAGGGCGACAATGAGTTCACGCCCTTCCGCAATATCATCAATGAATGGTACGCCAAAGACACCAGCAAAAAAATCCGTGCCGTTATGAAAGTAAAAGGCAATGCGGGGGAACATTTGACTGTCTTGCCTCCGTATGGATACATGAAATCGCCTGATGATAAAAAGCAATGGGTGAAGGATGAAGAAGCGGCCCAGGTAGTTTATGAAATTGGTCTTTATATCATGGACGGTCTGGGACCCTCGCAGATCGCAAGAAAGCTGACGGAAAGAAAAATCCTCACCCCGGCTGCTTATTACGCAAGCAAAGGTAGGACAACCAATGCCACAAAGAAAGGTTCTCCTTACGCTTGGGATTCTTCTACGATTGCCGACATTATGGACCGCTGGCGTGAATATCTGGGGCACACGGTTAATTTCAAAACCCGCAAAAAATCCTACAAGAGCAAAAAGACCTTGCACAATCCAGAAAGCGAATGGAAGATTTTTGAGAATACCCACGAAGCCATCTGGACGGAGGCGATTGCCGATGCAGCAAGGCTTGCAAGGCAGACGCGGCGCCGACCCACAAAGATGGGAGAAATGGGGATGTTCTCCGGCATGATGTTCTGTGCCGACTGCGGTTCCATCATGTATCAATGCAGGGCAACCAATTTTCGGCGCGATCAGGAATACTACCTGTGTTCGGGCTATCGGAAAAGCCGTGATGTATGTGGGCAGACACATTCTATCCGAACTGTTATCCTGGAGGAATTGGTTCTGCAAAATCTGCGCGAGATCGTTTCCTTCGCATCACAGCGCAAAGACGATTTTGTGAAGATGGTGATGGATGCGGATATGCGCCAGCGTAACCGAGGTTTGGCAAAACGGCAGAAAACATTGGCTGATGCCGAAAAACGGATCAAAGAGCTGGACACCATTTTCAAGCGGCTCTATGAGGATACTATTTCGGGAAAACTTTCTGACGAGCGTTTCCAAAAGCTCTCCGCTGACTACGAGAAAGAGCAGCATCAGCTTCAAGAGGTAGCGGCTGTCCTCCGTGGTGAAATCGAAGCAGAGGAACAAAAAAGCGCCAATGTAGAAAGGTTTCTCTCCGTTGTAGAACGGTATACGGAAATTCCTGAATTGACGCCATGTATCTTACATGAGTTTGTCGAAAAGATCGTTGTCCATGCTGCCAGCGATCCAAAGGGTAAGAACCGCACCCAGGAAATTGACATCTACTATAAGGGCATTGGAGCCCTGGAAGTATCCAAAGTCACTTCATCAAGGCAAGAATGAGAAAAACGGCATAGCCGAAGCTATACCGTTCTCTCTTGCCCCATGATGTTTTCTTATCGGGAGGCACCTTCTGTATGCCCTTCTTCTCTGCCTCCTCCCATGTCAGCGTTGTTCCGCCTTCCATCGTCAAGCGCAGATTGTTTCGAATGGCGGTTTCCAGCTGGGTTTTGACGCCGTACAGCGGTTCGCGGATCTTATCCACGATTTTGAAACTGTTAACGCCCGCGGGAACCGTTCCGGTTATATTCCACATGACCTTTTGGTCACCGTTTTCCAGCGGCGTGACAGTGCCCGGATACTTTCGAATATCCACTTTGCCTACACCGGTGGAAACATTGGCTGTCGCGGTATAGGAACGTGAACCTTTTTCCAGCGTTGCCTGGTTGGTTGCAGAAACGGTGCCATTCACCGGGTCCGGTGCAACCGTTTGATAGGTAAATGTATAGGCGCTCGCATTGGAACCTGCCGGGAAGGTATAGCCGTTGGTCAGAAAATCGTTGCCAGTGATGGTTGTTACAACTGTTTCGTCAGCCCTCTTCAGCGTTACATCACCAACAATGTCCAGCTGTGTGACCTGTGTATCGGTCACCGTATAGCCTGCCAAATCACCGCCCGGATTTTTTACCGTGATGACCCAGTTGATGCGGTGGGTCGCAGCGTCATAGGTGCCTGCTTTGGCAATGCTGCTCTCCTTCACGGTGACGGTATCCTTGGCCTCGTTGCTCTGCAGCGTATTGGTTGTGCCTCTTGGCTGTGTTGACGAGCGTACCGGAACCGTCTGCGCCTGTCACAGCACCCACAGTTACGTCATAGGTCAGCTCATACGACTGGTTATATCCGAGAGGCGGCAGCCCTGTGATCGTAAAGCCCTTGCCGTCTGTGTTGTAGGTGATGGCGGCATCTGCATACTCGGAAAGTGACTTCCCGTTGATTTTGATGCTGCTCGTATCATAGCTGCCGCTTGCGGTATTCTCTGCGGCCAGCCGGTCCGTAATGGTGACCGTCTGGTTATGCGTACCATTTGGGGCATTGACTGTGACGGTGTAGCTTACCTTACTGTTGTCTTCCGAAAGGGTGTGCTCTTTCTTCGTGTTCAGCGAATACTCCGGCTCAATGGTGTAGGTTTTCTCGCCCAGATGTATCTGGCCGTCGCCACCGGTCTCTGCGTAATTGATCGGGGTCTCAAACTTGAAGGTACCGTGGAACTCATGGTTCGTATTGTTATTAAATGTAAATGTGACCGTAGGAGAATTTTTCGTAAGCGTAAAGGTACCAATTATCTCATCGTTTGAATCGGTGATGTTTCCTGTCAGATCTTTCTTGGGATAGACGCCCTTCGGCAGGGTATAGGTCGCGGTGTTTTTGTCGTTTTGGAGTGCACCTGCCGGTACCTTGTAGGCGATCTCCACCCGAACCGGGGTGCCGTCCTTAATAGATGCATCGTTATCCAGCGGTTCCCAGACATTACCTTGTTTGATGGAAATAGCTGTACTTGTCAGCAGATTATCCAGCTTTAGGTTGCCCTCGCCGTCATACTGAGGGGTTGTTGCCGCTGCGGTCAGTGTATCATCGTCTTCCGCAGCCGGCATTATGGGATCCGGCCATTGCCAAACAATATACGCCACCGCGCCATCTCTTGCCAAAATGGCGTCCGCATCAAAGGAGAGTTCTTCGGATCCGTCTGATGCGCCGGTCTGCGCATACACGCCATACGCATCCAACACACGGATGGTATTGGTGACATCGGCCTCTGCGACCGTCACAGCCGCTACCGCACCGTCCACAGCGCCGGAAACAACGGTCAGGTTCGCGCCATCATACGCGGTTACAATGCCGATTGTTTCCTCACCGGCGGCATTTGTATAGAGTACGATGTCGCCCGGTGTGGCCTCACTGCCACCCGGGGTGATGTATTCAGGGTGTGCGTTTTCCAATTCCGTGCGCAGCTGAAGCAGGCTTGCGCATTGCGGGATGACATCCTCCGGTATGCCTGCATAATGCTGGCAGAAGGCGACAAACATCACATCCCAGCTCCCGTAAGGGTTGCCGTACCAATCGCCGTAGCGTGTGTAGTGATGGGCCTGTGCCAGGGTCTCACCCAGCGCCTTATCCACCGTAAAGTTTTTGGCGCTCTCGGTGTAGCCAAGCTGTCTCTGTGCGATTTCCGTCATGGCATCGCTCCAGAAGCTGCTCACGCCCTCGCTCTGCTCGTCCCAGTCTGCCGGGGTCTCAACATCTGCGGTTATGTCCGCCAGGCATTCCAGCGTGTGGGTATGCTCCGGGAGGGTGCAGGTCAGCACCCTTTGGTAGCAGTCTGCGGTATGGGAGTGAGCTGTCGGCGCGGCCTCGCCGTCTTCCTCCGCTGAATCAGCAGGGGTTTCCGATGCTCCGTCTTCATAACCGCAGATCAAGACCTCGGTATAGCAGGCGTCGCTGTGTACATGCTCCTCATATCCGCAGGAGTATTCATCGTCCGTCATCGCGATGCCTACTTGGTGCAGACGCCAGCTGACGGAAAGTATCGTCAGCAGTGCCAGTATCACCAGCACGGCAGCGCGGCGGTGCTCCGCATGGCGCGCTGCCATTACCCGCCGAATCGCCTTGTCCAATTGATTTCTCATGTGGACTCCTCCATCAGCCTATCCACGAAATACGGGGCACGGGCCATACCCTAAGAAACACCTTGCCCACAATTTGACTCTTTTCAACGCAGCCGACAACCGTACTCCGGCTGTCGATCGAGGTCGCGCGGTGGTCACCCATCACAAAGAAGCGATTTTCTGGCACCTGATACGGGAAGCTGAGGTCACATTCTCCCAGGGCCAGCTCATCGACATACGGTTCCTCCAGCACCTCGCCATTCACCGTGACAAGGCCGTTGCCGTCAATCGAAATCACATCCCCGGGGATACCGATGATTCGCTTGAGCAGCAGCTTGTTCTGCCAGTAGAAGCCGCACAGATCTCCTTTTTCCAGAGCATCTGTTTTCAGCAGTACCAGAATATCCTGATCCTGCAAGGTTGGGTTCATGCTGTCACCCGACACCTGCAGTACCGGCAGCAGGTTCGTTGCCAGCAGCACCGCAATGGCCGCCACAACGACCAACGCATAGACCGTGCTTTTCAGCACGCGCTTGTAACGTCTGCGGTAAGACAGGCGTTTGCGCTCCTGCGTGATCTCCTCCATAGAGGGAATCTCAACGCGCTTTCCGCTCAGTCCCTTCATTTCCAATATGCCCCTTCGTTATTCGCGGTGGGCGAAAACTCGGTGCCCTGCACAGGGTACTGCGCCTTGACCGATTCCAAATATTGATCTGCCGCAGCCTGTGCGGCTTCAAATACCCGGTTCAGCGACAAAGCGGCCTCGGCGATGGAACCAACCTGCTCCAGCCGCAGCGTGCGGTCTGCAAGCTGTTGGCGAAGATTGGCATTCTGTTGTTCCAGTTCCTCCTCGTGCTGTTTGAGCGCGTAGATGATCTCTATCAATTCCATGCGGTTCATCCGCCGCAGTTCGCGTTCTGCCATGGTATATCTCCTTGAGATTTGTTCGGGTCAGTTCAGTGTCTTTAAGCATTGCAGATTGTTACATTGTAAGTGCTTTACCCTTTATTAAAGCATATTATAGTTTTTTATTAAAGCATATTATAATTGGAGTTGTCAATCATTTTTCTTTGCTATGCAATAGATTCAGGATGCTTACAAAGATTCCCTCACTGTGAAGCAGCGCTGCTACCGGCTTTTACGAATGGGACGCCGCCAAACACAAATATTTTTTTCAAATGCCGGGACAGCCGCTTTACTTGGCGGGCATTTATAATACTATAAATGGTGTGAACTGCTTTATCATTCTGACCACTATTGACCTGCAGGCTCCATTCCGCGTTGCGCATCAGGTACTCGTTGTCGGAGTTGGCCGGCACGGTCAGTGTCTGGTAGCTGCCGTTGCTGCCCCAATACTTTTCAAAGCCGTAGGGTACGGAGATTTCTTCGTATCGGAACTGCAAACTGCCCAACTGAGTTTTGGCGCTGCTGACTGCCGCGTTTACGGCATTTTGCGCTTCTGCCTGCAATTCCGCAAGGGCAGCATCGCGGGCGCTGTTGGCGGCTTCGTCGGCAGCTTCCTGTGAGGTATACGGTCCGACTCGATCGTTGCGTGTGCCGGAGGTCTTAGTCACCGCGTAGTGCAGGCTCCAGCTTGCGGCTGCGTCGCCGCCGTTCTTCTGGTAGTTGTCATCGGCGGTATGCCCGCTGGTGGTTACGGTCTGTTTGCTTGCCGGGCTGACAGACCAGCTGCCGCCGTCAATGCTGCCGGATTTGGTGATGGGCTCGATCTCGATGGTCGCGCCGTCCACCTTTTCCTGCGTTTTCAGCTGGATCTTATCCGTGCGGATTCCATAGGAAAAATCAAAACTTCCGCTGGCGGTCTGGGCCGGTGCCTCCCAGCTGGCATAGTATTCCTGCACAACAGGTTCCGGCTCAGGTTCCTCCTCACCGGGGTCAGGTCCGATCAGGGCAACGGTCTGCCACCCTGCGCGACCGGGATTGTAGATGTAGGTGTAGTACCCACGGGCGGAGGCGTAGGTTTCCACACCGTTCGCCAGCTCATCGGCAGAGGCAAGATGAATTTCCGCCGCGGTGCTTTCGGGAAAGTTTTCGATGATATACATCTGTACATCGTCATAAATTGATGCACAAAAATCCAAAAGAGAGATTCCTTCACCCTCATCAGCGGAAAAAACTGCGGGCAGATCGTCCGCATCGCCCAAAGAAAGCTGGTTCAATCCGCCCCAGATGCGAATCTGGTTACCGTAGTGGTCACCGGGGACGCACTGGTCAGCGCTGACGGTGGAAGTGTTCACATAGGTGTACGGCGGGCAGCCGGCAGGCTGACCGTTGGCACCGTGGGTGCAGCAATAGGCTTCCTCACCGTTGAACCAGATCAGCCATGTGCCGTTGACTTTGGCAACCTTGGTGATCTTGCCGCTGGTCACCGCAGGGGTGGGGCGCTCGGCAAAGGTGGCAATTTCGCTGTCGGGGAAAGGATATTCGGCAGTCGCATTGCGGTCGATGGCTACCTGTAGGGTTTTGGTCAGTGTGCTGACATCGGGCGCAGTATAAACCAACTGTGCGGTAAAATCCGCATCCGCCTGTACATAAACGCCCAGCACCGCAGCGGAGGTTTCGCTGTATGCCCTCCACCTTGGTCAGATAATCAATGGCGTTGTTGCCGCCTACATTATGCGAAAACCAGTGGAAGAATCCATTGGCAGGCGTGATGATCAGGCTATCGTGCGTCCGGGTGCAGTACTCGCGATCCGTTTTGCGCACAAGTTCGCCGGGGTGATAGGTTTCCAAATACTGCATCACGGTAATTCGGCGGGCAGCTTCGATGTTCTTTTGGTATTTTCCCATGGGGGTGACCTCCGTTTCTGTATGAAAAAAGCACCTTGCCTACAAAATAGGTAAGGTGCCAAGGATACGATTATTTGTTTTTAGCTGGCTTTTTGTCACTTCAGCTTGCTGAAAGGGGGTGTGGGGGAAAACACAGACGGCACCCCATTTCCCGAAAAAAGATATACTTCCCCCTTGGTGTATAGAAAAGGATTGACGCTGCGACAAAAACGCAGATTGCAAAGCCCCGCCGGATAGAGTATAATCGTTCTATAAGGTAAGGCAGGTGAGCAGAATGCGATTTTTCCTGATGCAGCGCAATCATCCAGTGGCTGTTATTGAAATAGCTGAAAAGACCGGCGACATTATTGATGTGGCAGAGGTTCTTTCGGCGCAGAGGATTCCCCTTGGAGCAAAGCATAGCGATGGCAGCTTTGATGTTCTGTCCCTGCGCAAATGGTGGGCAGGGCGCGGAATCCCGGCAAGCCGTTCCGGGCTGGAGCGCGCCTTGGAAACGCTGCATATCCCTTACGCCGAACTTCTGCTTGTCAAATGCAGCGGGCTGAGCCTTTCAGACCAGTATTGGGTCACGCCCTGCGATGCCCCACAGAACTGGCACGATGTCAATTTCTACGAGAACGACTTTTCTGACGACGTGGGACGCGCTCTGTTTGGCGAGGGGGTTCTCTCGGCACAGCCGGATTTGTGTTCCCCCTGCAATACCTCAGACGGCTTTTTACAAAAGCGCTGGCGCATTGCGGACGGAAAACGAATCCTCTTAAAAGCAGGATCGGGCATTTACAAGCAGGAGCCTTACAACGAAATCGTTGCCACGGCTCTGTATGATGCGCTTGGTATGCCACACGTTCCCTACTGGCTTGTAGAGCAGGGCGGGCAGGTCATGTCCGCCTGCGCGTGCTTTACCAATGACCACACCGAGCTTGTCACCGCCGCCCAATTTATGCGGCTGCTGCCGCAAGCGCAGGGTGTTTCCAACTGGGAACACTTCAACGCTTGCTGCCGGGCTGTCGGAATTCCTGATGCAAGGGAAGTGGTCTGCAATATGCTGGCTGCCGATTTCATCTTAGCCAACACAGATCGCCATCTTGGCAATTTCGGTTTCCTGCGTGATTCCGAAACGCTGGAATGGAAAGGAACAGCGCCCATCTATGACAGCGGCACAAGCCTTTGGCAGATGACGCTCACCCGCGCGATCAATGCGGAAGCCATGGTTCCCGCAAAACCGTTTGAAACCTCGCAGCAATCCCAGCTAAAGCTGATTGCGCCTTATGTGGATCTGCCGCTGGAGCGCCTTGATGGATTTTCCAATAAAGTAGAAGAAATCTTCCGAACAGCCGCCCAGTTTGATGATGGACGAGCCGCGAAAATTGCCGCCGCTGTTAGTGGCAGAATTCAAATGCTTCGATTTAATAGGGCATAATCTGAAATAGCTCCAAAGCATACAGTTTGTGAAATGACTACAAATTGTAGGCAGTTAAAAATTACAGAAGCTATATGTCGCTGCCTAATGCCGATAACAGTCATGCGCCAACTGGTGACAAATTGTCAGCAGTTGAAATAGGGCTATAAAAACAGCGTCCTCCGTTTGACATTCGGGGGACGCTGCTTTTCTCTATGGCACTCATTTGGCGGTGGGCTTTTTTGTCGATTTGCCCTGTCGGCTGAATTCTTTCGCAAGGTCAACCAGCTTTTTAGAAGGTCGATAGCTGTCCAGAATATGAGGACTAAGCAGAAAATTCAGCAGACATGATTTGGGAATCATATACCCACCACTGATTTCAAAGTATCGGATGTAACCGTTATGGCACCAATTCGTCAGGGTGTTGTGGTGATAGCCGGTAAACCGGCTTGCTTCGGCAACACTCAGCACATCGCTGTAGGGCTGCATTTTCAGGGTAAGAAAGTCCTGAAACTTCTTTCTGCTTTTGGCGGTATCCAGATTTGCCCATTCTCGTAAGGTCAGCGTTTTGGGCTTGCCGCCTTTGTTCCAGCTCGCCGAGTAATACCCGGTCGGTGCCGAGAATTTTTCCGGTTGGTATTGCCTTAAATCTTCCCCTTCATCACTCTCTCCACCATGGCGCGCTGTGCGTGCTCGGCTTCCAGGTTGGCGGGATGCTTGGGGAAGGCGCGCATGACTTTCTGGTAAAGCTTCAAGCCCTGGTCGGTGGTGCACATGCTGGCAACATACACCATATAATCCGGTACCTGGCCAAACACGCAGCGCTCGGTGTTTGGCACATCCCAGCGCTTTGACTGCTTTTCAATAAAGGCGGCGCGCATCTCGTCAGGGGTGGTGTACTGGGCCATTTCCTGTTCCCACTGGGGCCAGATCGGGTCCACCGAAAGGTCAATAATGGCCGGGCCGCCGTGGTCACCCTTGACCAGAGCAAAGGACTGGTACATGGGGGCAGAATCCGACATAAACACCCAGCCCACATACTGCACAGCCGGAATACCGTACACGTTCAGGGTGCGTACTACCTGTTCGGCATTCTGGTAGGTGTTGTTCATGCGGCCGTCAATGCAGTTCACAATCTCCCGCACATGGGCATCGCTGATGGTATCGGTAGTTTCGGTGGTAAACAGCTGTGCTTCGCGGTTGAGCGGGTACATGTTGGACGGTACCTTAATATCCTTGCCGTCGGTGCGGTCTACCATGCGGAATGTGTGATTTTCAAATGTATAAGAAGCCATGTTTCTTCCCCATTTCCTTATCTTTCGTTTATCCAACAGTATACCAAAAACGGCCTGCTGATTCAATGCCGGGCAAACAGAATCCCCGCCGCCAGAGCACAGTAGCTTTGGCGGCGGGGATTCCTGTATCAAAACCCACCCCTCAAAAAAGAAGAAGGAAACGGCAGATGAGGTACCCGCAGGGCGGGCAAGGAAGAAATGTGCGCGAGGTGTTGCCAACCTAAAGCCCATATAAATTGGAATGGACATCGGGCTGATATTTTGTTTGACGATAGGACGATACGTCTGCGTGCGCCCCTACGGGAGGATACTCCCAAAATGACGTGCCGTGAAATGTTTTATAAAGGCAATACCGCATAATTCTAAGTGCCGATACGGCGAGCGAGGTGCGGCATCTGCCGGAGCGGTGCTTAAGCCGCAAGGCGGGAATTGTGCGGTGTTGCCTTAGAAATTAGGAATGAGTAATTAGGAATTTGAGATAGGGCAGGGCATGCTGCGGGGGTTGCGGCGTGCCCTGTTTTGGGAAATGAAGAAAAAATCATGTTGGGGGAGTGCGGTGCGTGGTGCCGCGCAGGAATATTGGGGTTGCTGTATGTTGAAAGTGTGCGAAATTTCTGTAGGGCGGGGTCACTGACCCCGCCGGAACCTCTGGCCATATTGTACAGGTAAAATTTGCGGTATCCCCACAACTCATGTGTAGGGCGCGATGCCCTCATCGCGCCGGGGAGAAACGTTGAAATACACGGCGGACGCTGCAAACAAATGGAATTCGAACATAAAAAGGCAGCGCCCGGTGCAAATCTCGCACCGGACACTGCCTTACATTCAATTTCTAATTACTCATTGCTAATTATCAATGCTTTTCCGCTCTTTTTTCCATTCCACGCAAAAAATCTTTATAAATCCCGGGGTCGGAATCTGGAATAACGGTGGCATTGCAGGTTTTCTGATAGAATTCCACCGGTCCAACGCTGCCAATGATGGCATAGCCGTACCCGTATTCCCGCATGGCGGTCAGACAGCGCAGCAGCAGGGCAGTGCCCACACCGTGGCCCTGCTCACTGTCCAGCACACGGGTGGGACCGAAAAAGTCCGGCGCGGTGGCATCGTAACAGGCGTAACCCACGATCTCGCTGCCGCGGGTGGCGATCCAGCAGCCAATGGGCGTATGGGCAAAACTGACAGCGCATTCACCGGCAGCGCAGTCGCCAGAGTGGGTGCGCACCCAATCCAGCACGCGCTGGCGGTCCGGCGCCATGGCACGGCGGATCTCGACCCCAAACGCGTGGCTCCGCGCCAGGGCCGGGGCTTCATCAGGCAGGTCATACAGTTTAACAAGCATATCAGGCATGGGAAAACCTCCAATTTGGGTGTGTGGATATTAGTAGCAAGAAGTAAGTTAGGAGTTAGGAAGGAGGAGTTGTCTCGGTTTGGGTTGGAGAGGAAAGAATAGATCAATGGGACAGGTAACGATATCCATATCGAATGACGAATTCCTCATTGCTCATTTCTAATTATACCAACTCCTAAGGCAATACCGCATAATTCTAAGTGCCGATACGGCGAGCGAGGTGTGGCAGATGCCAAGCCAAAAGCGCAGATAATACTGGATGCTGCAAAGGTGAGCGCCGCCAGTGGCGGAAACAGCGAACCGAAGTAGGGGCAGCGGTCGCAGAGTGCGAGGGGCTTTTGCCCCCGAAGCACGATGCGGGTACCGCAACCCGACATTATCGAGCATTTTGGCAACGCAGATGCCGTGCCGCAGCTGCCGGAGCGGTGCTTAAGCCGCAAGGCGGGAATTGTGCGGTGTTGCCCTAACTATTTTCCGCCATAACCGCTGCCCCATCCGCGGCATCGCCAACGGGTTCGGGGAAGGTGAGGGTGGGGAACTGGGCAGTCAGGCGGGTGATAACAGCGGCACGCAGGGTTTCATTTTTTTGCAGCACACTGCCAAGCAGGGCCATACTGCCGGTCTGCAAACCAAGGGGCTGCATGGCGGCGGCAGCCATCTGGGTCAGTTCATCAGCGGCATGGGCAATAATGGCCTGCGCCGCGGCATCGCCCTGCTGCAAGGCAGGGTCCAGCAGGGGGGCCAGGGCGGCAATTTCCTTTTTGGTTGTGGTGGGGGCATAGGTGAAGCGGATAACCGGCTGCACGCCTGGCGCACCCAGGCGCTGGGCGACCAGCTCCGTCAGAGCTGTGGCGGGGGCACGGCCATCGGCAGCGCGCACCACGGCGCGCAGAATATCCCGTCCGAGTGCATAGGCACTGCCCTCGTCGTCGATCAGATGTCCCCAGCCGCCACTGCGGGCTTCGCGGCCATCGGCCGTGCGGGCGTAACAGATGGAACCGGTGCCTGCAATCAGCACAGTACCCACCGGCTGGCCCAAGGCACCGGCCAGCGCCGTGACCTGGTCGCCAACGATTTGCAGCGGGCCAGTGTAGCCACCTGCGCGGATGATATCCTGAATAAAGTTGTAAGCATCCGGGTTGCTGATACCTGCGCTGCCGATGCAAAGCCCATCGCACCCGGCCAGCCCTTCCGGTTGGGCAGCTAGCCAGGCCAGCGTATCGGTCAGGGTTTTGGCGGCAGCGGTGCGGTCGCTGTTGCAGTTCAGGGGGCCAAACACAGCGCGGCTGTGGGCTGCGGAACTGCAGGTGCGCAGCTCCACGGCGGTTTTGGTTCCGCCGCCGTCAATGCCAACATAGTAGGGCATCATTGGGCCTCCTGTTCCGGCGTGGCAATGGGTAGGCGGCCTGTTGCGGCATGGCGGCCCAGCAGAACATCCGCCACGGCGGCAGTACTGCGGGCGGTGTATTCATACGCGGCAAGGGTGTAGACACTTTCCGGCAGGGGGAAGAGGTCATACGGGTTGCGCAGCGCCACCACAATAACGGGCTTGCCGCTGTGCTCAGCCAAGGCCTTGGTCAGCTCCAGCTGCTGCGGGTGCAGATGGCCGTTATAGGTGCCGATCACGATACTGGTGTAGCTTTCGGCGCGGCGCACCCACTCGTAAATTTCATCCTCGCTGGGATCAATGGGGGTGGTAAAGCCATCTCCACCCAGCGCTTTGGCCATCATAACGGGGAAGCTTTGCTGCACATCGTCCACCACATTGCCCACAAGGCCGGTGCGGTAGACCTGGCAGCCCAGGCACAGTGGGTGCCCGCCCACGTTAGGGCGGCCTGCTTTGGGTACATGCACTTCGGTAATGGTGGCGCGCAGCAGCTTGTCATTCAGGGCGGCGGCCTGCTCCGCATCAAACGCGGCGGCGGGCACGGCGGCCAGCTTGGCCTTAGCGGCCAGAATGCGGTCCACACTTTCTTCCATCTCTTTGCGGTCCAGTTTGCCGGACTGCAAAGCTTCGGCGGCAGCCTTGGCGGCTTCGCCGGAAAGCAGGGTGGTGTGGGAAAGCAGCACCAGATCCACCCCGGCGTTCATGGCGGCCAGCACGCCGTTGACCGAACCAAAGAACTTCTGCACAGCCTGCATCTCCATGCAGTCGCTGGTGACAAGGCCGGTAAAGCCCATTTCGCCGCGCAGCAGGCCGGTGACGATGCGGCGGGACATGGTGGCGGGCACACCGCTGTCATCCAGCGCGGGGAACAGGATGTGCGCCGTCATGATGGCGGGTACGCCGTCGGCAATGGCAGCGCGGAAGGGAGCCAGCTCCATCCGTTCCAGTTCATCGCGGGGCTTGTCTACACAGGGCAGGGTGAGATGGCTGTCCAGCGAAGTATCGCCGTGGCCGGGGAAATGTTTGGCCAGGCAGAGCACGCCGCCATCCTGCAGGCCGCGGATCATACCGGCGGCATACTTGGCCACGGTGGCGGGGGTATCGCCATAACTGCGCACCCCGATGATGGGGTTGGCAGGGTTGCAGTTGACATCCACGCTGGGGGCCAGGTTAAAGTTGACACCCAGACTGCGCAGTTCTTCGCCGGTCAGCTTGCCGGCCAGATAGGTGGTTTCGGGGTCACCGGTGGCGGCCAGCGCCATGGAGCCTGGTACATTGATGCAGCTTTCCGGCAGGCGGGTCACAGCGCCGCCCTCTTGATCAATCATGATAAAAGCGTCATGGCCGGTTTCGCTGCGGATGAGGGTTTGCAGGTCAGCGCACAGGGTCCGCAGCTGGTCCGCGCTGGCAATGTTTTCGCGGAAAAGGATGATGTTGCCGATCTTATATTCTTTGACCACCTGCACCAGCTCCGGTGTGAGGGCGGTTCCGGGAAAGCCAGTGACAAGGCGCTGGCCGATACGTTCAAGGTCTGTCATGTTTAGGCTCCTTCTGATTATGAGGAAAATTTTTAGTTAGGAGGGAGGAGTTAGAATTATGCGGTATTGCCTTTATTCTTTTTAATTGCCCATTGCTAATTCCTAATTCGTCCAGCTCCAACCTTGTGATGCCGCAGAACTCCTAACTCCTAACTCCTAACTTATCATTCGTACATTCTCGCAAACGCTGCCCTTTCATCAAACGCTTTTGCCTCGTTCTCCCAGCGTTCCATCAGCGCGTCAAAGTCCGGCCAATCGTGGGCAAGTACATCGCTGCCGGTTAGGCGGTTGATGGGCAGCAGGGCTTTTTCGTCTTCGGGCTGGCGCAGTGCAAAATCGTTGGGGTATATCTCGCGGATGGCATACAGCAGGGCGGTGCCGGTGCGGATGGTGTCATACGCTTTTGTGTCGGTCAGGTGGATGTGTACGCCCTCACAGCGCCTGCCTGCATGTTTGGAAGCACTGGGTGTAAAGTAAGCCGCGGTAAAAATTACGCCCGGCAGCTTTTTAGCGTTCATCCGGTCAGCCAATGCCGCACCGTTGATGAACGGTGCGCCGATCAATTCGAACGGGGCCGAGGTTCCGCGCCCTTCCGAAATGTTGGTAGCCTCGGTCAGGCAGGTGCCGGGGTAGAGCAGCGCGGTTTCAAAGTTGGGAATGGCCGGGCTGGGCATCATCCAGTACAGCCCTGTTTCGGGAAAGAGCATCTCCCGTTTCCAGCCCAGCACCGGCAGCACATGCAGCTGGCAGCCAATGTGCTGTTCCTCGTTGGCAAGGCGGGCAAATTCACCGGGGGTCAGGCCGTACCGGGTTGTAAGGGGATAGGCCCCCACAAAGCTTTCAAAACCGGGCTGCAGCAAACCGCCCTCCACCTTGCCGCCCAGGGGATTGATGCGGTCCAGCACTACCAGTTCTTTGCCCGCAGCGGCGCAGTCCCGCATCACATACAGCAGGGTGGAAATGTAAGTATAAAACCGCGCGCCGATATCCTGGATATCATAGATCACGGTATCTACCAGGTCCAGCATCTCCGGCGTCATGTGCTGGGAATCCTTGCGGTACAGGCTGTACACCGGCAGTCTGGTGGCGGGATCGGTGTAGGTTTCCACGGTAGCACCGGCGTCATGGTCGCCGCGTACGCCGTGCTCCGGGCCGAACAGCGCTGTCAGCGGGAACTGCGCGTGGATGGCATCAATGCCGGATGTCAGCATCCGAGTTACGCCGGATGTCGAGGTGATCAGGCCGAGCCGCCGCCCTTTCAGCCAGGGTGCGGCGTCAGCCAGGTGGTCAAGACCATTCAGAACCATGGGGAAACCTCCTGTTGCGGTAAACGCTGTGAAATTTTATATCAGAAAAGCTTACCAAATTGCACGATGCAAAGAATAAACGAGAGAAAAAGATTTTTTGCCCCGCGATATGGCAAAATAATGACTTGATATGTTCATTATATTCGCGTTATAATAAAAAGAAAAGGGGGCTTTAGAAATTTTGTTTCAAAAAAGTTGAGAGTATTTTTGTACAAAATTTCTAAGGCAATACCGCACAATTCTAAGTGCCGATACGGTGAGCGAGGCACGGCAGCTGCTAAGCCAAAAGCGCAGATAATACTGGATGCTGCAAAGGTGAGCGCCGCCAGTGGCGGAAACAGCGAACCGAAGCAGGGGCAGCGGTCGCAGAG
>CDYI01012081.1_pt1 | contig 16883 bp, 14 predicted proteins | sample 557711 | NCBI WGS metagenome assembly CDYI01 (sample SAMEA3182054, study PRJEB8094) | gut metagenome | biome: human; feature: gut; material: Stool; isolation source: human stools | place: Canada | collected 2012-11-13 | reverse complement strand
TAGTATGATAGTAACTACCGACATAGGAAACATTCTCTACCGGGACTGCAAGGCTTTCGGGATAGGCATAGTGCCAGCAGGAGAAACGCTGACGGGTGAATTGAAGTCCGAAAGGATTGTCATCCACACGAAGAAACAACAGCCGGGAAAGTATTGGAAGAAATCTTTCGCAGAAGTGAATCTATGTGTACCCAATTTAAGCGAGAATGAAGCGAACACAATCCGGCTTAACGAACTCGAAAGAAAGGCTGGCAAGCTGCTTGATGATGTAGTAAGCACCTATGACGGTACAACCTATCGTTATTCTATCGAATCAATTGGCACGGAAGCGGATACAGCTTTGAAATGCCATTACGTGAATGTGAGAATTTTATTTGAAGTAATAAATGTAAAACTATAAGATTATGATTTCAGCAGTAGGAATAAAAAGAATCTTGTTTGCCGACATTGATAAGGTAACGGCAGACATTACCCCCGAAATAGCAAGGACTTTGATTCAAGCAGCTATAACTGCAAAAGATGAAGTAAAGAATGTGCATGGTGAAACATGGACTATTGATGAAACGGAAGCATCTGTTACTGGTTACAAGAATCAGTTGACCGGTCAGACTTATCGTTATGATACGACTCCCGGTGAAGTTAGTCCGTCTTTCTCTATCGGTCAGTATGACTATAAAACAAAAGCTGAACTAATGGGTGGTGAAGCGATTAAGAAAGGCGGTGAAGGTTCGGATAAGGACTCCCTTGTTGGCTGGAGACGTGCGGCTGGTAAGGTTGTTATCAATAAGGCTCTTTTCTGCCTTACCGACGATGACGTTTGGTTTATTTTCCCGAACTGTCAGATTGTGGCCCGTGAAGCTAACACAGACAAAGCGATTGCTATCGCAGTCAAAGGACTGGTGCAAGAACCGGAAGTTGAAGGTGTTTCTTCTGAATACAATTATGATGAAGCAGAAGTAAAGGCATTAGCCCCTGAAGCGTAAGGTAAAATGATAGAGGGGCGGATATTCTGTCCCTCTTAAAATTAAAAGCATGAATAGAGGCGCACAGATTGTTTCGGCTTCGATTATTGGAGCGGATTTTGTGAATGTTATGGTAAATGGTCGATGCTACACGGTTTTCCCGCCGACAGTGCATAAATTGGCTGGGGCAGGAATGTTCCTTTCTGATTTTGGTGATGAACAAACAGTACGTGATGTGATTAGTAGTGTCAATGACTCCGAAAAACTTGCACATGCCTTTTCGTGGCTTGTACAAGGAAATGACGAATTATTCGATGAGTTGTCTCATGGTACATTTGATGAACTTGTTGATGCTATTGATACGGCTTACTCTCTTATCTCTGTTGAAAATTTTACCAGGCTATCAACTTTGGCGAAGAACGTAGCAAGTCTGATAGCAAAACAGAGGTAATCGGAAACGATTGTCTGCTCGGACAGATTGCAACGTTCATGGAAAATCTGCATCTGTCGTATCGGGAAGTGGTTTATGACATACCATATAGAAACTTAATTATCATGCAGAAAGATAAGTTGCATGTCTGTTATGGTGAAAAAGTGAACAGGATAAGTGGTAAAGAATTAGCAAACAGAAGAAGAAAAAGAAAATAATATATGCCGAAACTTGTATTCAAAATAGCAAGCGATTGGGAAGAAGTAGTCAGACTCCGTAATGAGATTGCGAAGTTAAAGCAGGAATTGAAAGGCATGGATAGCACACAATCTCCTGCCGCTTTTAAAGCCCTTAATACCCAATTATTCACTTCTACGCAACGAATGAATGAATTGGTAACCGATGCAGCCAAAGCCGGTGCGGTTATAGAAGGCGACTTCAAAAAGAAAATCTTCGATACCTCCCAGGTCGTGAATGGATTCACAGAGAAGATTCTTGCTCAAAAAGCGGTAGTTAAGGATATTGAAGCGGATGTAAAACGTCTTGGAGATGCTTATCGTATAGCATTGAAAAGGAATCCGTTATCAGCAAATGGCAAGTTAGAAGAATACAATGCTGCCCGCAAAGCTCTTGATGAAGAAAAGGCGGCTTTATTTGGATTAACCCAACAACAAGCCGAAGCGCGTCTTTCCGTAAAGAAACTTCGAGATGAATACGCCCTTTACAATGATAATGCTAAGGAAATCGTAGAAAGTAACAACGGTATCGCTATTTCTTGGAAGAAAGCATTGGCGGTTATTGGTGGTGCTGGAGTATTAAAGGCATTAGGTTCTGAAATAATTCGTGTTTGTGGAGAATTTCAATCCATGCAGACCGCTATTGAGACTATGGTTGGAAAGGATATGGCAGGGCAACTGATTCCGCAAATCAAGGAGCTGGCTAAGATTTCTCCACTTACTATGTCAGATATGGTTGGAGCAGAAAAGATGATGCTTGGATTTAACATACAAGCAGAAGACACTATCAAATACTTGAAAGCCATTAGTGATATTTCTATGGGGGAATCCAGTAAGTTCAATTCGCTGACTTTGGCATTTTCACAGATGTCAGCAGCGGGTAAACTTATGGGGCAGGATTTGAATCAAATGATAAACGCTGGATTCAACCCGTTACAGATTATCTCCGAAAAGACCGGAAAATCTATCGCAACTTTGAAAGATGAAATGTCCAAAGGTGCTGTTTCCGCAAAAATGGTACAGCAAGCATTTATTGATGCCACTTCCGCTGGCGGCAAGTTCTACAATATGTCAGAGAATGCCTCAAAGACTATCAATGGACAGTTGTCTATGATGCAGGATGCGATGGATGCTGCCTTCAATGAAATAGGACAGAAATCGGAGGGTGTCATAATGAAAGGTATTCAAGTGACTACCTCACTGATTGAAAATTATGAAACAGTAGGAAAAGTTTTGGCTGGTCTGATTACAACATACGGAACATACCGCACCGCTGTGATGCTTGTTACTGCCGCCGAGAGCAAGCATACCCTTGTGGAGATTGGACTTACCAACGCTCGCATATTGGCAAGAAAGGCGCAATTGGCTTTAAACGCTGCTATGCTTACCAATCCTTATGTTGCTTTGGCTACGGTAGTAATGGGGCTAACGACCACAATGTGGGCGATGTCTGACAGTACAACTGCTGCTGCACGTGCCCAAAAGGAATATAACGACATTAAAAATGCAGCATCTAAAAAGGAGCAGGAGCATAGACAGAAAATAGAAGAACTGTTAACTGCCGCCCGTGATGAAAGTTTGGCTACTCTCACTCGCCAAAAGTCATTGGAGGAACTTCGTAAGGAATATCCGAAAATCTTTGAGCAATACGATGTTGAGAAGCTGAAACTGGAGGATATTCTAAAGTTGAAGCAACAAATCAATGAAGAGGATTCAAAACAGTCCGTTCAAGAGAGAAAAAACGACTATATCTCATTAAAGCAAACGGTTTCCAACCAACAGAGATACCTGCAACTATTTGATAATCCCGACTTGCGTAAGAACATGTCTAAATCTGATATGCAAATATGGAGAATGTTCGCAGGCAAGCAGTCCTACGTACAGATTCGGGAGCAAATGGAGAAGAACTCCGAGCTTTTGAAGAAATACCAGAAAGATGTATTGGATGACAATATATCCGCTTATAAAGCCAACCTTAAAAACTATTCCAAAGAAAGGCTTGAAGCGGAATTGGAGCTTGCTCAATCGTCCGCATCAAAGCGCAACGGTTTTGTTGTAAATGGGATGATGGTTAAAGGTGGTGATTTAGAAGGTGTAATATCTTCTATCAATGGTGCATTGGCAGAAAAGAAATCTCCGACTACTTACAAACAAGATTACGAGAAAGCTAAAAAGGACTGGGAGGATGCCAAGAAGAAACTCTCTGAAATAGAGAATGACAAATTCAAGTTTACTTCAAAACAGTATGAAGAAGCCAAGAAACGGGCAGAAACAACTGAAAAAGCCTACAAGAATTTGGGCGGCATCACCGGCAGTTCATTAACCAAGCAGGAAAACCAGGCAAAAAAGGAAGCGGAAAACCAACTCAAACAGCAGGAACAGCTTTCCGACCAGCTTCTTTCCCTTCGTCGCAAGAACCAGCAGGACGAAATCAACCTCATGGCTGACGGAACTGAAAAGAAGCTGGCACAGATTGACTTGGACTATCAGAAAGAGCTTGATGCCATCCGTAAGCAAGAACAGGAATGGAGTAAGGCTAATGGTGGCAAGCTGACAAAGGAGCAGTCTGTACAAATATCCCTTTCGTATTCGCAGGCAGAAAATAAGCGTGACAAGTCAATCTCCGATGTTAACAAAGAGGAACTCGAAGCCATGAACCGCTACCTGAAGGAATACGGGACGTTCCAGCAGAAGAGGGATGCTATAACAAAAGAGTATAACAACAAGATAGCCAAAGCCACTACCGAAGGCGATAAGAAGATGTTCCAAAAAGAAATGGAAGAAGCATTGTCCTCTGTGGATATGGATAAGCTCAAACAAGAAATCAACTGGGAACTTATCTTCGGTGATTTAAATAAGGTTTCCAAGAAATCTCTTGAGCAAGTCAAACAACAGCTAAAGGCTTTCAAAAGTTCTGATGAGTATAAGAACATGGCTGTCGACCAGAAAAAAGTGATTGACGAAGCATTGAATAATATTCAGAGCACCATCATCGACAAAGGCGGTTTGCTTGGCGATTTGCCGGAGCAACTGGATGCTTTGCGCATTGCCCAAGACGAACTTAAGCAAGCGCAGGATGAGTATAACAAATCTCTCAAAAGTGGTACGGATGCCGAGAAAGAAGCTGCTCTCAAAAAGAAAAACAATGCCGAGAAAAACGTTCAGAATGCGGAAGCGAATGTAGCCAGGAGCGCGGATAAAACCAAACAAAATCTGATTACATTGGCTGACACTATTACCCAGCTTGGCAGTTCTTCTGAAATATCTTTATCCCAAATAGGAAACATTGCTTCCGGCCTTGTTGATGCGTTTTCCGAAGCAGGAAGTAAGATAGGCGGTATTATTGGCGCGGTGTTTTCCCTACTTGACGGAATAGAAAAGCAAGGCTTTGACGGGTTTGTCGAGAATATTTTTTCGAGTGTATTTAGAGCTGCTGCAAGCATATGGGATACAATCACATTCGGGGCGTTCTCTAAGATAACCGGTTCCGGTGACAGCGATAAAACCCTTGAGCGGGACATTGAGTACCTTACACAGTCCAATCAGGATTTGAAAAATTCATTGGATAATCTTTCCGAGAAGATGGATAAGGCTTCTGTCACGGACGCTTCTGATATATATGAAGTGCAAAGGGAAAATATTTTGAAGCAGGAAGCCAACACATTGGAAGCCATGCAGCGCAGTGCAGCGGCATACAGTAACGGTTTCTTGGGAATGGGCGGCTCGCATTCATCGAACAACAAGATAGATAAGGGAATATCTGCCTCTGAATGGAGCAGGGTCAGTGACATTGTTGGAAAATCTGTGAGTAATGCAGGCCAGTTTTTCCAGTTATCCAGTGAACAGATGTCTAAGCTTGCAGAAGAAGACACCTCCTTGTATTCAAAGATAAAGAATCTTGCAGACGATGGATATAAGAACGCAGCTCAATACATGGATGAATACATCACCTACTATAAGCAGCTTGAAGAGCTTGAGAACGCTTATAATGAAAAGCTTACCAACACTTCTTTTGACAATGTAAGGAATGACTTTAAGAATGTACTTCTCGACATGGAATCCGATGCGGAAGATTTCGCTAATGATTTTGAGAAGATGATGCAGAATGCCATTGTTGAAAGTCTCATGACAAAGAAGTATGACAAGCTGATACAGGACTGGTACGGGGAGTTTGCAGAAGCCATGAAAAGTGGTGGCAAGATTGATGAAATTGAACAGGGCAATCTTCAAAACAGATGGAACAGCATAGTTAATCAGGCATTGGCCGAGCGTGATGCCTTGAAGGAGATGATGGGTTGGGAGTCAGAATCGGATTCCACCCGTGAAGCTTCTCAGAGGGGAATCGCCACAGCCTCGCAGGATTCGGTAGACGAGAACAACGGGCGGCTGGCCGTCATGCAAGGGCATACGTACTCCATCAACGAGAATGTCAACCGTATGGCTACCGGCATAGACACTATCGCCGCTCATACCGTCAACCTCTCATGTCTGACAAACATAGACAAGACCATGCAGTCCATCCTTTCCATGCGGGACGCCTCGCTCACCCATCTGTCGAACATAGACAGCCACACGGCAAGGCTGGAAGCTATTGAGAACGCCATTGTCTTTATGAAGAACGATATAAACACAATGTTGATTAAGGGACTCAAACTGAGTAGGAACTGATGAAAGGACAACTCTACATAGACAATAAGGATATTTTCACCGAGTTGGGTGTTGCCACCTTACAAGGCAATTACGGTGAATTGGTTGCGTTCCCGCCTTCCAAGACGCCCGACAGCAACGACTGGGCAGAAGAGGACGGAAAAGAGTTCGACCTTTCGGAAATGCATCTTGACACGAAAGACGTCACGCTTGAGTTCGGCTTCTTCTCGGAGTGGAAGTATAACGATTTCGTAGCCCTGTTGTCTGATATGGGCTACCACGACTTCAACTTCCCGCAACTCGGACGTACATTCCGGTTGAGACTTTCTTCACAGAGCAGCTTTGGGATGCATAGTAACACCGAACGCTCCAAGTTCACTTTTGCCAATGATTTCCCGCGCCCGGATGGTTATGCATATCAGGAACCGATAAACAGCGTCCCGCTGCCGAAAGGTTACGAGCTGGACGATGTGGACTTATCCGCTTATGGTGTGCTCATTCTCAAAGGCAGTAATGCGGAGATACTCAAATCCCCTGCCGTGAAGAAGAACCTGCTTCAAAACTTCAAATATCAGGACGGGGCAATCTATGACGGGCAGTTCGTGAAGTTCCAGACGAAAGATGTGAACCTTAAATGTCTGATGCGTGCCCCGGACTTCGATACGTTTTGGCGAAACCGTGATGCTCTTTTGTATGACCTCACCAGACTATCAGTTAAGACCGATGCCGAAGGATACGAGTATGAAGACGCGGAGCGTATGTTTTATGTTGACGAATGGTCTGAAAGTTACCCGTGTTATTACAAGAGCTGCAAGACAGAGCATTTCAATCCTCTTGGCGGGATATGGTGGGAGTTCACTTTAACCCTTGTGTTCACCAGTTTCCGACTTGGGGATACCGAATATTTGCTTGCTTCGGAAGCCGGAGAGTTTATAATGACCGAAGATGAAGAATGTTTTATTGATTTAGGAGATTAGAACTATGCCATTAAGAAAGAAGAAAATATCAGAATTGCCCCTTGCCGACAGCCTAAAGGGATTATATACCATTGGTTACAAAATCATAGATGGTATCAAGACCAGTGTAAAGGTTAGCTTGGAAGATATTCAGACCGCTTATCAGGATGTCGTCAATGCAATTAAAAAATCAGAGGAAGCGGCCAAGAACGCAAATAATGCCGCCACTACCGCCAATGAAAAGGCAGTACTTGCTGATACCGCAGCGGCAAATGCTAACGACACCGCGGAACATCCTACCTATATCGGACAAGACCACTATGTCTACAAATGGAACAAGACCGCCCAAGCATACGACAAGACAGACATCTACACCAAAGGCGATGCTTTCTCTATCAAGAAGGTATATGCTTCAGTTGCTAACATGGAAGCCGATAAGAGCAATCCGGATATTACAGAGGGCGATTTTGTATTGGTGAACACGGGTGATGTTGAAGACCCCGACAATGCAAAACTGTATGTCAAGGCTGACGGTGACTTTGAGTTCCTTGTCGATATGTCCGGCGCTATCGGCTTCACGGGTAAGACACCTCAATTCTCAATGGGGACGGTTACTACGCTTGAAGCAGGGGCATCCGCTACAGCCACGGTGTCAAGTGACGGAACGGATGAAGGCGGAAACCCGAAATACAAGCTGAATTTCGCCATTCCGCGCGGTAATCCCGGTGCTCCTTTCCGTGTAGCCGGTGAATACACTACCTTGGAAGCCTTGAAATCCGCTGTTCCCGATGGTTCGGCAGTTGACGGGTTCATGGCTGTAGGTACTGAAGCTCCTTACGATTACTACGCATGGGTGAACGGTGACTGGGCTAATCAAGGGAAGATAGCGGGCGGCGGTTCGGGGAACGTGGTAGTTATTCCTGCTGCTGCGATGAGCCTAAGCGACCAAGCAACATCCGATGAGATATTTAATGCTTTTGGTGGGAAAGACGCTTTCATGGATATATGTCAGAGCATCGTCAATAAAGATACTGTATGTGTTGTAGTAAACATCCCCGAAGAATCAGGGATGAAACTTGTATATATTCCAGTAATGGCGATGGCTACCTATACGGATGCTAATAATGCTAATTTTATGATGGCAATTATTACAGAAACGACTTTCCAATTAGTTGTAACAGTCACGGATGGAATTGCTACCCAATCGTCTCAGGTTTTAAATCATATTTACGAAGCCCCCTCTGACGGTAACGTCTACGGTCGTAAAAATAAAGATTGGGTGAAAGTTCCCGAAAACTCAAATGTCATTATCCTGCCGAAAGAAATACTTGACTTGACAGGTAGTTCCTCCTCAGAGGAGATATTAGCTGCATTTGGCGGTATAGATAAATACAAGGATTTGCTTGAAAAATTGAGCACAAATAATTGCTTGGTACAGATTGGAGAACCGTCATTAGGCTCATTAAGACATATCTATACTCTTGTAGAATATGCTGTCAATTTCGCTTCAAACAAACAATCGGGAGCGTTATCTTTAAATATCTACAACGAAGAGCAGCAGTTAAGAAGACTTCATTTCTATTCGGAGAACAACGGCACTACAGCCCGTTGTGGCGAGGCAAGCACTTTCCAGCTCGTCAGGGACACCGACGTCCTCACCAAGACCAACACTTCATCATTCACCCCTACGCAGCCTTATCATCCGGCGACGAAGAAGTATGTGGATGATAGTATAAAAGAAAGCCTTTACTATGTAAATAATGACAAATTCCTTAGCTATTTCATAACACCTGCATATCGTATTGATAGTGATGCCGAAGATTCTATTATTATGTGCTTTAATACTATTGATAATTTTAAAGCATTTGTAGACAAAGCGATAGATGCTGGGGTTACTCTTGTTTTTATAAATAATAATCTTAATGAAAAGATATACATTAGAGATTACCACGTTTATAGAAGCAACAATAACAACCGTGAATTATCTTTCATATTTAATTATTCCAATAATGGGGAAAGTTTTCAATTTATTACAACAAGAGTATTTATTTCTTATAATGCAAGTTACGGGTATAAGTTTGTAGTCAAGAACTTAATTTCTTCCGACAACCTCACCACCATAACCAAGAAAACCGCCGCCGAATACGAGGCTATTGGCTCTAAGGATGCCAATACAGCATATTGTGTAACCGATTAAAACAACAATTATGAGTAACGAAAATAGTAATCTTAGAGTTGGTTCGGCGGGAGCTGGGCTGTTGGTGGGAGACAAGCTGATTGCCGGGAAAGAGTTTGATTGGAGTAAGCTCTATGCCAATCTTAGCTATGTATGGCCTAATGGTGGAACTACTGGTAGTTTTCCTGTTATTATTGCTAATCTTAGTAGCGACCCTGTTCTTCTACAACGTGATGGAGAAACAGAAGAAGTTGCTCCTGGTAAAATTGATTGGTATACTATCGGTGGTCAAGGTCAAGCTATTTCTGAAATTTCTTTATTTAACGAAGATGCTAACGGCAATGGTTCCAGCAAACGAGTTGTTCAATTTTATTCCACAATGTATGCAGAGGGTGAGAGTATTAATTACGGTTATGCTCATAATCAAATTATGGATAAGAATGAACTAATTAATGATTTTACAAGCGAAGTGTATAAGCAATTTGCTTGGATTGTTTTTATTTTTGATAATTAAATAGATATGATTGCAATTAAAAGTGATAAAATAACAAGTAATATTATAGAATTATTAGAGACAGCATTTAAAACTAATTCACAATGAAAACAATCTTTTTAGACAACTGGTTTGCGAAATTTATCCTCTTTGGCAGCTATCATACAATCATGTTCTTCGGCTTTATCCTTACGAAGCTGAAAGAGTTGTCCGAAACAACCATACGCCATGAGCGTACACATCAGAAACAGTTCTTCGAGTGCATGGAGATAGCGGCTATCCCATCCATCCTATTGGCATTCCATGTCAGTGCATGGTGGTTGTTACTTATCCCGCTATTCTATTACATTCTGTATGGCGTGGAGTGGTTCATCAGTCTTGCGTACCACTTGTTCACGGATGAACGGATAGGTGGCGGTAAAGTAAACGCCAACGCTTACCGTGCAAGTGCATTTGAAATGGAAGCCAAATTTAATCAGGATAATCCGAACTACCTGAAGGAACGCAAATGGGGTGCATGGTTCAGATACTACGGCACTATTTAATAGCAACAATTTAAAATTATGATTACCATATATAACGGCAATGAGACAATTGAGCTTCTGACGGATGACAACAGTTATTCCTATGAGGCTGTAATGGGCGAAGATGCGCTTACACTGTATTTCTCTCATCCGGGCTACCTGTCTATCCCCGTGGGTTCATGGTGTGAGTTCTACGGAAAGCGTTATTCCTTGAAGAAAGACAGCAATTTCAAGAAGAACGGAGAAAGGAACTATGATTATACGCTTATCCTTGAAACCTCGAAAGCCGATATGGAACTTTGGAAGATACGCAATACGGTAGATAACCGCATCAAGTTCCCATATACCGCCAAGCCGAAAGAGCACTTAAAGCTGATAGTGGACAATCTGAACAGACGTTCTTCGGGGTGGGTAATCGGTGAATGTATTGAGGGTACGGAGAAGCTGATAAACTACAACCATACCTACTGCTTGGACGCTTTAAGCCAACTGGCAGAAACCTATGAAACCGAGTATCAGATTACGGAAACTATCATAGAGGGTGTACATACAAAGACTGTACATCTAAAGAAAGTCGAGTACAACAAAGATAATCCTTTAACCCTATCCTATGGCAAAGGGCATGGCTTCAAGACGGGTGTCGGTCGGGAAAGTGGCGAGATACCGCCCGAAATCATCCTTGTGGAAACAACCGAACGGAATATTGACTACTCCAAGTACGGAGCAAAGGAACTGCTGATGCCCAAGTCGCAGACCATCCGCTATGACGGCACGCACTTCGATGGCGAGGACGGCTTCAACGCGGATATTTCCCGTACCTACGAGACGGATGAATACGGTACGGGGGTCATGCGTGCCGACCGTGAGTTGACTACCGCCAAAGAGGACAGCCTGGATTGCACCGGGATTTACCCGTCAAGGGTCGGGACGGTCAGCAAGGTAGTTACGGCCGATACGGAGAAACATTTCTATGACTTCTACGATAACGACATTCCGGGTAACCTGAATTTTGAGGATTGTCTTATCGAAGGTGAGAAAATGACCGTTATCTTCCAGTCGGGCATGCTTTCCGGCAAGGAGTTCGAGGTTAAATACACCCACATAGGGCGCAAGTTCGAGATTGTCCCGCAGGAGATAGACGGCATTACCATGCCGGACGGCGGCGTGTGGATGCCGAAGGTTGGCGATACGTATGCCGTGTTCAATATCCAGTTGCCCGAAGCCTATATCTGCGACAATGCAACGAGAACGGGCGCATCATGGGATGTGTTCCGGGAAGCGGTCAAATACCTTTACGAGCACGAGGACAAGATGTTCACGTTCACCGGTACACTGGACGGTATATGGGCAAAGAAACGCTGGCTGACTGTTGGCGGCAAAATCGTGTTGGGCGGTTTTGTGAAATTCACCGATACGCAGTTCCATCCCGAAGGCTCGCTCATCCGTATAACGGGTATCAAACGGTACGTAAACAACCCGTACAGTCCCGAAATAGAACTGTCAAACACTCCGGTAGGCACATCTGTCAGCAGCGAGCTTAACAAGATAGGTACGAACGAGGTGCAGGTCGAGGAGAACTATAAAAAGGCACAACAGTTCACCAAACGTTATTACCGCGATGCAAAGGAGACAATGGAGATGCTTGCCGACAGCCTGCTGAACTTTTCCGGTGCAATCAACCCGATAACGGTCGCCACCATGCAGATGCTCGTAGGTGATGAAAGCCTGCAATACCGGTTCGTCAACTCCAAGACAAACCCGGTTGCGGTTAAGCACGAGATAACCTACAATCAGAGCACGAAGGTGCTGAACGCCCCGGCTGGCATCATACAGCACATGACGTTGGGCATAACCGAAATCAAGAACAGTCATTCCGCAGGCGATTACAAGTATTGGGATATGGCGGAGTACAACTCCCCTTCGCTTGTCGAACCGGAAAAGAAATTCTATCTGTACGCCAAGTGCAGCAAGGGCAGCCAGTCGGGTACGTTTCTCCTTAGTGAGACAGCTATTGCGTTGGAACAGATAGACGGTTATTATCACCTGCTTGTCGGTATCCTTAACAGCGAGAACGGCGGAGAAAGAAGCTTTGCCACATTGTATGGGTTTACAGAGATACTACCGGGACGAATAACCACGGATAAGATAGTTTCTTCCGACGGTAATACTTATGTTGACTTGTTGAACGGCGAGATTGGCGGACGCATCAAGTTCCGTTCCGGCTCATCCGGTCTGAAAAACATGGACGAATGGCCCGGGGTGAGCAATGATATTTCCGGTGCACAGACAACCGCTGATAACGCCTTGGCTGATATTACTTCATTGGAAAACAGTCTTGGAGGGATGGCTTACGAGGACTTGGTTTCGTTGGCGAAGCTGGACGAGACGATTATCGAGGGAGGGTATATAAAGACAAGCCTGATAGATGCGGAGGCTATATTTACAGTTACCCTACTCGCCAATTTGATAAAGACGACAGAACTCGTGGCAGAGAAGTTTAATTTGAAATATGGTTCTGTTGGGGATTTTAAGGTTTCATCAAGCCTGAACGCCAAAAGTGGTAATGATGAAATGCTTCTTTCATCTTCACTGATACGTTTTACCAACCAATATGTATCAACCTTTATTGGTGCTGATACTGTCCCTGCTTCATCCGGTGGGTCTTTCGTCTGTCCGATAAGGATAAATGTAAGTCGTGGAATGTCTTCCTATTCAGCCGGTATAAATACATGTTTTCATTTATCGGTAGAGGGAGCTAAGAATTATGATGATTATGTAGAAACAGGCAATCATGCTTTGTTTGTTCCTAAAGGAGATATTTGTGGTTTCAGATTAAGAACAAGAAGAATTGACAGCAGTCAAACATTATCTCTTATGGACAGCATTATAATAGCTATATCACAAGGAGTCACATTAACTCTTCCGACCAATGCCGAGGACGGGCAAATATATTTCATAAGAAACCATTCAAATGGAGATGTTCATGTATATGGCAGAATAAGTCCTTTGGGCTATCCTACGTCAGAAACAAGAAGTGTACATATAACAGCAGGCTGGTTGGCTATTTTCATATATGACAAAGTAAATAATATATGGACAGGCAATAGATTCTCATCCGGTTGGTAGAATACAAAAAAATAAGATATGGAACTGAATGACTGGTTAGCAATAATAGGTGCGATAGGCGGCAGCTCTACAATTACATGGGCGATAACTTTTTGGGTGAACCGGAAAACGAACGCCCGTAAAGAGGACGCTTCCGCTGACGCTATGGAAAATGAGAATAAGCGTAAGCAAGTCGCTTGGCTGGAAGAGCGCATAGCACAGCGTGACACGAAAATAGACGGACTGTATGTCGAACTGCGTCAGGCGCAAAGTGCCCATCTGGAAGAAGTCCATAAACGGCATGAGATAGAATTGAGACTGAAAGAGGCTGAAATGAAGCGGTGTGATGTCCGGGGATGTAGCGGGCGGAAGCCGCCGAGCGATTATTAATATATGGAAGGGAAAAAGTTTCCCAACTATTCCCTTCCATTCCATTTTTAAACAGAGAAAAAACAAATGTGTTTTTCGTATACAAATATAATCTAAAATCAAAGAGATATGAAGTATTTTACGATAAAAGAACTTTGCCGTTCGACAACAGCGGCTTGTAAAGGAATTGACAACAGATGTGGCTGTGATATAGAAGTCAATCTGACAGCATTGGTGGATAATGTTCTTGACCCGCTACGCGAATGGTATGGCAAACCTATCGTTGTGAACAGCGGTTACCGGTGCCCTGCGTTGAATAAAGCGGTGGGCGGTGCGGCAACCAGCCAGCACATGAGCGGACAGGCGGCGGACATTGATACCGGAGACAGGCAACAGAATAAGCTACTGTTCGAGCATATCCGCAAGAACCTTCCTTTTGACCAGTTAATTGATGAGAGTAATTTCGCCTGGGTACATGTAAGCTATCGGGCGGACGGTAAGAATAGAAATCAGGTATTGAAACTTTAAAATGAGATATTATGTTGACCGAATTAGTTTTTAAGAAAGTGGAAGAAGCCGGAATTATCCGCCATGTGAGTGACCCGGTGCAAGTGACCGGAGATTTTGGACTGCAATTGAAGTTCATAGCATCCAAGAATGATTTTTACATCCTGCATAGTATGGACGGTACAGATTACAGTATTGCCTATTTTAGCGGTAATACAAAAACTGACGTAATCAATGTGCCTGTCCGCGGCATAATTCCCGGCATGTACATCAAGATAAGCTCGAACACTGAGCCGGCTTCGGGTAAAATCCTAATGAGTGAGTAATTATGGAAGCAATTACTCTTTCTCATGTGCGTATTCCGTCAATAAACATTGGCGGGATATGCCTGCCCGGTATCGGTGCTCCTGGTAGTATTGGTAAAAAGGGACTTATCTGGCCCACTGGTATGAAAGAGCACATCAAGGCTTGGTATGACCCGAAGAAGCAGGGCATGACTAACTTTGATGTGATAGAGGCGTATGTAGAAGATTTTACTAATTGGAATTATGTAAAAGCAAGAGGAGTTGCAACTATTAGCCAACATAAATTCATAATAACAGAATGTATTCTAAAAGGTTTAAGTATTGTAGAAGATATTCAAGAACCATATTCCAATTTAACTGTTCGTATTATTGGTATAACTGATAATCAAGAAGTTTTAATTACCGATTATGTTAATGGGCAACACCAAATCATTAATACTATAACAGAAGACGGAATATATACTATTGAAGACAGACATCATTTTGTAGGCTTTAGATGTAATTTTGTAGGTACATGTAATATCACTATTGAGCAGCTCCCTACATCAATCCTAAAAGACCTTAGCGGCAACGGCAACCACGCTTATCTGTACGGCGGTAAGGGTAAGCTGAATAGTGGGATGGGAGTGTATCAGCAAGACTTTAGCAAATTAATCATCTCCAGAGTAGATAAAAAACAAGACCCATTCAGTTTTACTGTTAGTGGCAGTGGCGGTTCGTATCTTGCATATATGCAGCTTGGTAATTGGAATAATAAAGCGTTTAAAATATTGGTAAATATTAATGCAGAAAGAGATTATCTTCATTTGAGATTTAGGAATAACACTGATGCTGTAATAACAAGTGTAGCGTTAAAAAATGGCGAGAACATTATTCCTGCTCAAAATATTGAAGGTGCAACCAAAGCTGTATTTGAATATTCTTTGAAAGAAGGAGAAACTATCACCATCACCCAAATCCCCGACTACCCCGACCAGCTCTGCTACGACGGCAAGATGTACGCAGTGTGCTATGGTTTCCCGATATTAACGGATTACACTGTGATGGCGGAGAGGACGTGGTTTGAGAGACAAAATAGAGCTTGTTTCTTGTCTAAAATTACTACGAGTGGAACTGGAGCTTTTGGATTTGAATTTTATAATGAATATAATGAAGATACAACTTATAGTTTTGGTCGTGCGAACAATGTAGAGTATTTTAAAGACGGTATAACCTATCAAATAACAAATTCATATAATGGGATAGTGAAACTTGATTACATTGTTAATGGTAAAGATAATGCAGAGTTGTATATTGGGAAATTACGTCCTTCTGAACGCCCTGCTTTTATCGGTTGTCACGGCACCATCATAGTCGCCGACCGCAGCTTCACCGAAGAAGAGATAAACTGGCTGAAACAAAACTGGGATAAGATATGAGAAATAACATCTTAGGGGCGGTGGTCTATCTGTCCACCGCCATAGTATTCGGTGGCAGCACTGCATTGCTGATGCTCTTTATCAAGGAGAACAGCGACCGTTGCCACTACTATAACGGCAAGTGGAACAAAGCAGACTTGCTGTGTGGGGTTGCCGCAATATGTGCAGGCATGGTTGTTAATCATTATTTGTTGAGGTTATGAAAAAACTACTTTGGTTATTAGTTGTATTACTGGCAATCGCTTGTGTGGCGGCTTGGTTCCGCCCGCTTGAGCCTTTGTCGGCAGAAATACGTACCGAGACAAAGATACAGACGGTTGTCAAACTTGATACGGTTCTTGTCTCTAAACCGATAGCTGTGTTTTGGCAGATATTGCCGAATGATACTGTGCGTATAGGTGATACCTTGCTTCATCGCAAACGGGTTGTGTATGAAGATAGTCTGTATCGTGCGGTGGTGAGCGGATATGTAGACCCTCGGATGGATAGTATGACTGTTTATCCGAGGACGGTCTATCAGACTGTGACGAACGACATCTATCATCCGGTCGCTATCAAACCGAAGAAGAAGCGTTGGGGATTAGGGTTGCAGGCGGGGTATGGTTATCCGGGCGGTTTTTATGTAGGTGGTGGGGTGAGTTATGATTTATTTCAGTGGTAATGGTGAAAAAAATATAGATCATAGTATTTCTATTTAAAATAAAATTCATATTTCATCCTTTTTGTGTATTTAGAAATAGTCTAAATTAGGTGTG